>Ga0208588_1000011_pt1 | contig 54664 bp, 54 predicted proteins | sample NGESurshal092012_8_FD_184483 | JGI IMG/M metagenome (GOLD analysis project Ga0208588, IMG submission 184483) | Arctic peat soil microbial communities from Barrow, Alaska - NGEE Surface sample 415-3 shallow-092012 (SPAdes) | ecosystem: Environmental > Terrestrial > Soil > Wetlands > Peat ...
GCTGGTGGTTGTTCTTTCTTGGTAGTTCTTTCTTTTCCTAGGGGTGCAGGATCTTGCACGGGGGCCCGTGCAGAATCTTGCACGGGGGTACCGCCATCGATGACCCCCCGTGCAGAATCCTGCGCCCGGGTCTGACCTGCGGAAACAGGGTTGTCCACAATCGCGACGGCTGGGTCGATGACCCCCGTGCAGGATTCTGCACCGGGGTCTGACCTGCGGAAACGGCTCCATCCGCAGGACCTCCCGACGCCGATTGCGTCGGGTCCCGCGGTTCCCATTCCAGGATGTAGAGGCTGCGCGACTGACCCCGATCACCGCGCCACTGGTGTTCGACCGTGAGGTACCCGGTGCGTTGCAGTTCGGCGAGGCAGCCATCGACCGAGCGGATCGACTTCCATCCCACGTCGGAGGCGAGTTGCGACCTGGAGGGCCGATCGGTTGCCTGGTCGCCGTATGTGTAGGACGCCAGGACCGACCACAACCGGACGGCGTGAGAGCTGATCGACGGGTTGCGCAGCAGCGACGTCGGGGTCATCGCGAACGGCGGGCGGCCGCGGACGACCAGCCCATCCGGCGAGCCTTGCTTCTCCCCGTTAGATGTTGGGCGGGTCATCAGCGTGGATTCAGGTCGTCAGCGACACTTTCGAGCCGCTCGATCAAACCCTGGATGCCCGTCAGATCCTGGCGCAGGCAGGACGCGACCTCGCGGACCCTGGCTGCTGACAGTTCGGTCCCTCCCGCGTTCTGGCCAGACGTGACGGCCACCTGAATGTCGTTGACGAGCAGCACCAGTTCGGTGATTGCCGCCAGCAGGAACTGGGCCCGCTCCACCGCCTCCGTCAGGTCGCCTTCGACACAGAGATCTGAGACGTTTGAGTCGCTGTGCTCAACCGACTCATGCTGCTGAACAGGCAGTTTCGGCCATTCCGCTTCGGGCTCGGTGGTGGCCTCGGCCTCGACGTCGGCGTCAAGCGCCTCGTCTTCCCGACCGGGCTGGGACGGTTCCGGGCGGGGCGCGCGGCCCTGGGCGACCAGGTCCCACGGGCATTCCTTGGTTCCGGCTGGGTGAGTCTCCCCGCAGGTGGCGCACGTCGACGAAGGAGGTCGGCGCCGGCGCGGGTACTGCTTTCCGTCCAGCCCGAGGGTCGACGGGGACTCGTCGTCCCGGTCAGGTGTTCCATCTGGAACACCTGACTGGGACACCATTTCGCGGTGCACGGTGCCGACACCGACGCCGAGCAGGCTGGCGATCGCCCGGACTGACATGCGAACGCCGGCGAGCGCGGCGACGGCCTGTTGGCGGTGTTCCCGCGGGATCGCGATGCGGAAGTCACCGAAACGCGCCTCGACGTAGGCGTCCCACGTGGGGTATCCGAGAGCAACGAACGCCCGACCCTTGTAGGCGAGCGCGATGTAGTCCCAGCCGCGGTCGAGGACGGTGCGGATCTGTACGGTGACCTGCTCCGCGCTGGCCGGCGACATCGAGAAGAACCCGACGTCGGAGTCGGCATCCATGTCGGCCAGGGCGCCGTCCGCGGCGTGCAGGTCTGCGACCACCTCGGCGGTGAGTGTCATGACGCCGCCTTCAGGGATCGTCCCGTCCGGGCCGGCCGACCATCCACCGCTGCCCGCACGATCCGCATCAGCGACCGGTTCGACCGGACACCGGCCGCTCCGAGGAGATCGATCTGCACGGCCACCCCAGGCGTGCGGGACTCCACGTCACACCCTGGACCCGACCCGAAGATCAGCAGATCCAGCGCGGACCACGTCGCGACCGGGACCCCGGTGTGATGGCCGGCCAGCGCTGACCGGGACTTCCGCCCCGAGCGGACCACGCAGGCCGCGGACGCCATCACCGCGTGCAGCGGCGGCACCGGCCAACGCCAACCCTCGACCGCGAGGACCGCGGCGAGGGTCCGCATCCACGGCGGCGCCTGTGCGCCGGATTCGCCGTGGTCTGCCGCCGGCCCCTCGTCGTCGAGTTCGGTGATCCAGCGCGCATCGGAATGGGTCACGGCGGCCACCAGGCCGCGGGTTGACGCCGGCCCCATCCCCGTCTGGACCGCGGCCGCCTCTCCCGCGTAGGCGCGGCGGACCACCTTGAGCAGCAGGCCGGGCGCGTCCTCGAAACGACCCGACCGCATCAACCGATCCATCTGCTCCCAGGTGTCCGCGAGGCCCTCGTCGGTCATCCACCCGGCGGTCCACGTCCACCGCATCGCCTCACGCCGGCAGGCCCGCTGCATCACCGTCACGGCCGCGGTGCCGGCGGTGCTGTTCCAGCCGTCGGTCGCGACCGCACGCAGCAGCTCCGGCAACAAAGCACGTCCCAATGAGCGTTCGGCGCGGACGACTCGATCGCACTCCGAGAATGCTGCCTCGGCTGGTTCTGGATCTTGGATCAGGGCGGTGTCGGTCACCTCGGCACCCGCCCCGTGGGGCTCCCTGTGCCGTCGACACGGCCCCAGCGGATTTGGGCATGGCTCCGCCCAACGGCGGGGGAGTGTTGCCAATTGTGTTGCCTAGAACTCGCACACCAGGGGTATTCTGCGATCATGGAAGAACTGTTTACGCACGTCAGAGACCTAAACAGACATCTTCGAACAGACTGGTCCGAATTTGGAAGTCGGAGGTGAGGGTGCGCGGGTGCGCCTGGTGTCGGTCCGCTTTCGAGCTGCGGAAACACTGTGTTGCAGAGCCATCTATCCGTCAGGTAGGGCCTGGATTTCTTCTGGATCGAGAGCGAAGGTCGATGCCATGAGATTGACATCAGCGTTGACATCATCCGCGGCGTACCGGCACACAAACGGGAGCACCAATGCGCTGGTTGGACCCCAGGTCGGAGCCTGTAACACACGGCCCTAAACCGGCCGCCTGGATCTGGCAGTGTGGGGGTCAGGGGTTCGAGTCCCCTCAGCTCCACCCGAGTAGCGCATTCCCGAGGGAGTCGACATCTTCGATCGACTCCCCACCGCAGCGGTGATCTTCACTCTGCTGGCCGCTGCGGTCCACGTGCTGATCTTCGTCCTGGAATCGGTGTTGTTCCGTCGCCCGTTCGCGTGGCGTGCCTTCGGCATCGGGACCCAGCAGGACGCCGAGACCACCCGCGAGTGGCGCTGAACCAGGGCTTCTACAACCTGTTCCTGGCGATCGGCGCGTTGGTCGGGGTGGGGCTCGCCGCTTCGAGCGACCCCGCCACGGTGGGGGCTGGTATCGGGATGATGCTGCTGGCGACCGGCTCGATGCTGGGCGCCGCGATCGTCCTGCTGGTCAGCAATCCGGCGCTGCTTCGTGGGGTCGCGATCCAGGGCATTGCGCCGCTGCTGGCGATCGCCAGCCTGCTGCTGTTCTGACGCTGTCCCGCCTGGCAGGGGCTCGGCCTGATCAGGATCGCCGGATAAGGCGCAGGATGGTTGAATTCGGACAATTCTCTTGGCCCGCGAACGTTCACCGCGAAAGCCGAGAACACAAACAGGGCCCCTGGCCCGGTGTTCTACGCAGTGTCGGACTACCATCGACTCGTCACCGGTCTGCCGGGACAAGTGCGCGCGCCGATCCGCTGGAGGCCAATTTGACCGCCGTCGCTCCCCGTCCTGTGGTGACTCGGCCGTACCCTGTCCAGCGCGCTCCGCGCGGGGCGAAATTCCTGCAGTACCTGCACACCACGGACCCGAAAGTCCTTGGTGTCATGTACGTCGCGACCTCCTTCGCGTGGTTCATGATCGGTGGCCTGATGGCCCTGTTCATGCGCGCCGAGCTGGCCCGGCCGGGGATGCAGTTCCTGACCCCGGAGCAGTACAACCAGCTGTTCACCATGCACGGCACGATCATGCTGCTGTTCTATGCGACGGCCGTGGTCTTCGGGTTCGCGAACTTCGTCCTGCCGTTGCAGATCGGCGCCCCGGATGTCGCCTTCCCGCGGCTGAACGCCTTTTCCTACTGGCTGTATTTCTTCGGTGCGCTGATCTCGACCTCGGGCTTCTTCACCCCGAACGGCGCAGCAGCGTTCGGCTGGACCGCCTACACCCCGCTGTCGCTCGCCGAGAACTCGCCGGGCGTCGGCGGTGACCTGTGGATCATGGGTCTGGCCGTCTCCGGACTCGGCACCATCCTCGGCGGCGTCAACATGATCACCACGGTGATCTGCATGCGCGCCCCCGGCATGACGATGTGGCGGGTGCCGATCTTCACCTGGGCGATCATGGTGACCTCGGTGCTGATCCTGATCGCGTTCCCGGTGCTCACCGCCGCACTGCTGGGCCTGGCCTCGGACCGGCACTTCGGTTCGCACGTGTTCGATCCGGCCAACGGCGGGGCGATCCTTTACCAGCACCTGTTCTGGTTCTTCGGCCATCCCGAGGTGTACATCATCGCGTTGCCGTTCTTCGGCATCATCTCGGAGATCATTCCGGTGTTCTCCCGGAAACCGTTGTTCGGGTACCGGGGGATGGTCTATGCGCTGCTGGCGATCGCGGCGTTGTCCGTTGCCGTGTGGGCGCACCACATGTTCGCGACGGGAGCCGTTCTCCTTCCCTTCTTCAGTTTCATGACGTTCCTGATCGCGATCCCGACCGGGCTCAAATTCTTCAACTGGATCGGCACGATGTGGAAGGGTCAGATCAGCTTCGAGACCCCGATGCTGTTCGCGGCCGGTTTCCTGGTCACCTTCCTGTTCGGCGGGCTGACCGGCGTCATCCTGGCCGCTCCCGCGCTGGACTTCCACGTCTCCGACTCTTACTTCGTCGTCGCGCACTTCCACTACGTGCTCTTCGGCACGATCGTGTTCGCGACCTACGGCGGCATCTACTTCTGGTTCCCGAAGATGACCGGTCGGTTCCTGGACGAACGGCTCGGCCGGCTGCACTTCTGGGCGACGTTCATCGGGTTCCATCTGACGTTCCTGATCCAGCACTGGCTCGGCGTCATCGGGATGCCGCGGCGGTACCCGGACTACCTTCCGACGGACGGTTTCACCACTCTCAACACGCTGTCCACCATCGGTGCCTTCGTGCTCGGCGCGTCCACCCTGCCGTTCATCTGGAACGTGATCCGGTCCTGGCGGTACGGCGAGATCACCACCGCCGATGACCCGTGGGGCTACGGCAATTCGCTGGAGTGGGCGACGAGTTCGCCGCCACCGCGGCACAACTTCACGTCACTGCCCCGGATCCGGTCGGAACGGCCGGCCTTCGAGCTGCACCACCCATACATGGTCGATCGGATGCGGACCGAGGCCCATCCGTCCAGGGGCTGGAAAGCGCTGGACGAGGCCGAGGCCAGCAGCCATCTGAAGATCCCGGCGAACGAGGGCTCCGGGACCTCGACGGCCCCGTTCGGCGAGTGACCGTCGGGTCCACTCTGTTCGGTGTGCAATGTCCTCGGTGCTGATCACCGTGACCGGCCCCGACCGTCCCGGAGTCACCGGTGTGCTGTTCACGGCATTGGCGGCGCACCAGGTCGAGGTCCTGGACATCGACCAGGCAGTGATTCGCGGTCAACTCACCCTCGGGGTGCTGGTCGGCACGCCGGAGGACCCGGAGGGTTTGCAGGAGGACGTCGAGCAGGCAATGGCCGTTCTCGGCATGACCGTCCGGGTGGCGATCGATCAGCCCGGTGACGACCAGCGGCGGTTTCCCACACACGCCGTCGTCGTCCTCGGCCGGCCGCTGCAGGCCAGGGCGATCGGCGAGCTGGCACTGCGGTTCGGGCAGCTCGGGGTCAACATCGAGGCGATCAAACGGATCGCCGACTACCCGGTCACTGGTTTGGAACTGTCGGTTCGGGCGCCTGACGACGACGCCCTGCGGTCCGCGGTGGTGGAGGTCGGTGCGGCAGTCGGCGTCGACATCGCGGTCGAGCGGGTCGGCATCTCCCGTCGGGCCAAGCGACTGATCGTCTTCGACGTCGACTCGACGCTGATCACCGGCGAGGTGATCGAGATGCTCGCCGACCACACCGGGACCAGGGCCGCGGTCGAGGAGATCACCGCCGCTGCGATGCGTGGGGAACTCGACTTCGCGGACTCACTGCGCGCTAGGGTGGCGATGCTGAAGGGTCTGGACGCGGCCGTGCTGGACGAGGTCGGTGCGTCCCTGGTGCTGACCCCCGGGGCGCGGACGACGGTCCGCACGCTGAAACGACTGGGCTACCGCTGTGGCATCGTGTCCGGCGGGTTCACGCAGGTCACCCGCCATCTGGTTGACGAGCTGGAGCTGGATTTCGCCGCAGCCAACACCCTGGAGGTGGTCGATGGGCGGCTCACCGGCGCTCTGGTCGGGGAGATTGTCGACCGGGCCGGCAAGGCGAGGGCGCTGGAGCGGTTCGCGGCCGAATCCGGGGTGGGGCTGAACCAGACCGTGGCCGTCGGCGACGGGGCGAACGACATCGACATGCTGTCCGCGGCCGGTCTGGGCATCGCCTTCAACGCCAAGCCGGTGGTCGCCGGCTTCGCCGATACCACCCTCAACCAGCCGTTCCTGGACCCGGTGCTGTTCATCCTGGGCATCTCCCGGGAAGAGATCGAGGCCGCCGACGCCGCCGACGGGATGCTGCGCCGGGTGCCGCTGGACTGACGGTGCCGCTGGACTGACGGTGCTGCGGGACTGACCGCCCCGCGACGCCGCGCGCCCTCCGGATCTTGCGTTGATCATGGTGCGCAGCCCGCGACACCCCGGCGACACGCCGATCCGAGCGGACTGCAGCCCATGATCAACAAGGAAAGGGGTCGGTGATGACGACCGCTGGGCAGATCGGTTCTGCGCTCACCCCGCTGCGCGAGCGGTACGCGCACTGGCTGAAGTTGGATGCCCAGCAGGTGCTCGACGACCGTGAAGAGGCAGCCCAGGACATCAGGGCCATGCAGCTGGTGCTGCGAATGGAGCGGCTCCACCCGCCGTCCTGGCACCGGGCACTCGCCGCCGCGGCGACCGGAGCGGCCGCGTTGTGCGTGGACCCGCGCAGCGAGCCGGGCGGCGAGTGGCATGACGCACTCGCCGAGTACTGCCGAGGTCATATCCGAAAGGTCACCCGCCGGGCCCGCGGTGCGCACTGGTTCGCGGCCCAGGAGTTGCCCGGCATCACCGTCGACATCGACGGCACCCAGGTCAGGGCCCTGCTGCCCGGCCGGGTGACCGAGCTTGATCCCCGGGTGAGCCGGCTGCAGGTCGGTGGGACGGATGTACCTCCCGACCAGCCGGTCGACGCCGCGGCCCTGGATCCGGCGGCCCTGGATCCGGCAGCGCTGGACGCCGCAGCCCTCGACGCCGCGGCCCTGGATCCCGCGGCCCTGGATCCGGCGGCCCTGGATCCGGCGGCCCGGGCCGAAGCGGTACCCGCTGCCGCAGCGGCCCCCGCCGATCCGACTCTGACAGTCTGGCTCGCCGCGGGCGCCGCCATGACACTCGGTAAGGCGATGGCGCAGGCCGGTCACGCCGGAATGATCGCGGTCTCGCTGCTGGCCGGCGACGATCAGCCCGCGCTGCAGCGGTGGGCCGCCGCCGGCTGCCCCGCGGCGGCGGGTCGGGCGACGACGAACGCCTGGAACTCACTCACCGACCGGCTCACCGACCAGGCCGCGGCCTGGCGCACCAGCCGGCTGCTGGCGGTGCGGGACGCCGGCTTCACCGAGGTCGAGCCGGGCGCGGTCACCGTGATCGCCAGGGCACCCCGGGCGGGCTGACCGTGCTGTCCGGGAACCACATCAGGGTCGAACGGGACCGATCGACCTGTGCGACCGGGCGAGTCTCAGCCCTGGACCAACCACCGCACACCGTACGGATGCAGCCACACGTTGCCGTCGTCACCGGGGTGAATGTGGTTGCCGCTCAACGCATCCCGGGCGCCGGTCAGGCCGAGCTCGGCCAGCCGCCAACCGGGGAACGGCCGCCAGCTGTCGGTGACGTTGAACAGCTCGAGCAGTGGCCCGAGCGGATGACGGCGCAGCACCGGCAACACGCCGGGGTCGGACAGGAGCGGCACCTCCGCCGCGACCGTCGACTCCAGGTGGGGCAGGGATGAACGCACCTGCGCGAGGTGCTTGATACCCAGGAACACCCGGCCCTCGACGGTGTGCGGAGCGTGCCTCCGGTCCGCCCTTGCCCAGTCCATCCGCGGCCGGTGCGCCCACCGGTTGTCGCTGGCGTGCCCGGGTTCCGCGGCCCAGTTCGGGTCGTTGACCATGGCGATCTCGTCACCCATCCAGATCACCGGTATCCCGCCCCAGCCCATGATGATCGCGTGAGCGAGGAACAGCCGGCCGAGGACCAGGTCGACGTCCGCCGGCGTCGTGACGCCCTCCAGGCCGGCCAGGCTGGCGGCCGAACCGCTGATCCGTCGGTCCCCGGTGGCCCGGTTCGCCTGGAACACCAGGCCGCGGGCCGGGGTGCCCGGGAACTCACCGGAGTAGTAGTCCGACAGGAAGGTCTGGTGACTGAACCCGTCCAGGCCGACCGCCGCCGTGTCCGCGGAGTCGATGGCCCAGCCGATGTCGTCATGGCAGCGGAGGTAGGTCACCCAGGTGGTCGTCGACGGCACCGGCGGGATGGCCCGCAGGGCATGGGCCGCCAGGGTCGCCTCCCGGCTCGCCAGCATCGACCAGATCTGCACCATCAGGCTGTTGTGGTAAGCGATGTCGCTGACCTTGCCGTGGTGCGATCCCTGCCCCAGGTAGTGCACCAGATCCTGCGGCGCGACGATCGCCTCGGCCTTGAAAAGGACTGCTGGGCAGGCGATCCGGGCAACGGCACGGAGCGCCTGGGTGATCGCGTGCACCTCAGGCTGGTTCTGGCAGTTGGTGCCGAGCCGCTTGAAGACGAAGGCGATGGCGTCCAGCCGGAGTACCTGCACCCCGGTGTTGGCCAGGAACAGGATGATGTCGGCGTATTCGGCGAACACGTCCGGGTTGGTCCAGTTGACATCCCACTGCCAGGTGTTGAAGGTGGTCCAGACCCAGCCGTCCATCTCGTTGGAGTAGCTGAAGCTACCGGGCGCGAAGTCCGGGAACACCTCCGGGAGGGTGGCCTCGTACCGGTCGGGTTCGGTTCGGTCGGGGTAGATGTAGAAGTAGTCGCGATAGTGCTGATCGCCCGCGATGGCCGCTTTCGCCCAGGCGTGCTCGGCGGCCACGTGGTTGAGCACCAGGTCCAACACCAGACTGATGTTGGTGTGCCGCAGGTCGGCCGCGAGCTTGCGCAGATCGTCCATGGTGCCCAGGTCACTGCGCACCTGTCGGTAGTCGGCGACGGCATACCCGCCGTCGCTGTCACCGTCCCGCGGCCTCAGCAACGGCATCAGGTGTAGGTAGTTGACCCCCAGCTCCCGCAGATAGTCGATCTTGCCGCTGATCCCGGACAGGTCGCCGGCGAACCGCTCGGCGTAGGCGGCGTACCCGAGCATCGTCTCGTCCTGGAACCAGGCGGGGTCGAGGGTCCGCTGCATGTCCAAGGTGACCAGCTCAGGATCCCGCTCCCGAAACGCGGCCGCCGCCAGTCCGACCAACCGAACCTCCAGGTCGGCGACCTGCTGGGGCCGGTACACCGCGCGCAGACCGTCGTCCAGGTCGGTCCACCACCGGTCGAGCCGCAGTCCGAACAATTCCCGAAGGTGCTCGGGCTGATCCGCCAGCTCCTTGTCGGCGACGGAATGAATCCGGGCGGGGGCGAAGGGCATTGCGAGATTGTGCACCAGGCACGACGCGCTCCGCTCCTTCCTGCCCGCTACTGGCGGACACGACGGCGCAGTGCCACAGTGCAGGCAGCCGAAGATGGGAGGCTCGTCCTCACCCATCGCAACCGTTGAAGCAGCAGCGGTGTCGATCGGTCCGTTCGATCGGCCGTGTGCTCACGGCTCGAACGGTGACGACGGGAAGGGTCCACGCATGGCTGACAGGTTGCGCCGCCCGACGATGAATGACGTCGCCCGGGCCGCCGGGGTGAGCCTGAAATCGGTCTCCAGAGTGATCAACGACGAGGTCGGCGCATCCCCCGAGACCCGGGAAAAAGTGCAGGCGGCGGCGCGGCGGCTCGGGTACCGGCGCAACGACGCCGCGCATGCGCTGCGTCGTTCGGACGGGCGCTCGGCATCCATCGGGCTGGTCCTGGAGGACATCAGCAACCCGTTCGCCTCGGTACTCAACCGGTCCGTGGAGCGGGTGGCCGGCGCGAAGGGCAGCCTGGTGCTCGCGGTCAGCACCAATGCCGACCCCGACCGGGAGGAGTACCTGATCCACCGCCTGCTGGCCAGGGCGGTGGACGGATTGTTGATCATGTCGTGCCGGCGGGACAATCAGTTCCTGCAGCCCGAGCTCGATCGCGGGGTGCCGATCATCTTCGTGGATCGGCCGCCGAAGCGGCTGCGCTGCCCGACTGTGCGGGTCGCCAACAGCAAGGGCGCGCATGACGCCACCGCGCACTTGATCGCGCACGGTCATCACCGCGTCGCCTTCCTCGGTGATCGCTCAGGGCTGTATACGGCCGACGAGCGGCAGCGCGGCTACGTGCGGGCCCTGCACGAGGCCGGCCTGCCGGTGGACACCGACCTGCAGTGGCGCGGCACGGCCGATCCGGAGCAGGCCGCGGCGGCCACCACGGCGATGCTCGACCTGGCCGACCCGCCGACGGCGGTGTTCGCCGGCAACAACATGGTCGCAGTCGGGGTGTTGGAGGCGCTGCGCCGACGCTCGTTGCTCCGCAAGGTCGCCGTGGTCGGCTTCGACGACCTCGACCTGGCCGCCGTCGTCGATCCGCCGTTGACGGTGATCGATCAGGACCCAGCGGCGATCGGGCGGATCGCCGCGGAGGAGATCTTCGGCTGGCTGGCCGGGGCGGCGCCGACCAGGGACGTGGTGGTGCCGCTCACGTTGATCCCGCGGGGGTCGGGAGAGATCGCCGGTCCGTTCGCGGATTCCTGATCGGCGCAGTTCGCTGGTTCCCGACCGGCGTCAGACGAGCGTGACGCCCGCCTCCCGCATCCGGGCGATCGCAGCCGCTTCGTCACCGGGTCGCAGTCCGACGAACCTGGTCATCGCCAGCGGCACCGTCACCCGGTACCCCAATCGGATGCCGTCCACGGCGGTCTCCTGGACGCAGCAGTCGCCGGCCAGGCCGACGATGGTGATCGCCATGATGCCGTTCTCGTCGAGGATCTGGGACAGTCCGGTCTCCCGGTGCTGGCCGGTCGGCAGATGCCGCACGCTGAAGCCGCTGTAGCCGTCCTCGGGCCCGGACCCCTTGCGCACCACCGGCCCGTCGACAGGAACGCCGGGCAGCATCTGCGCACCCGGGGATCCGATCACGCAATGCACCGGCCACAGCCCGCCGAACTCGGCGAAATGTGGTGTCTCCCGCGGATGCCAGTCCTGGGTGTAGACGACATACCCGCCGGCCGCCCGGGTGTCGGCGATCGCCTGCACGATCGGCGCGACGATCTCCTCGGCGCCGCGCACGTACAGCGAGCCGCAAGGGTCGGCGAAGTCGTGCTGCAGGTCCACGACGATCAGCGCGTGGTCGGCACCGGCCGGCACCGGAAAGGACCTTGTGGGTGGGTTCTCGGGTGTGGTCATCGGGTTCCGTTTCGGGTGCGGCCGGTCGTCGCACCGGTGACGGTGACCAGCGAGGTCGGGATGGCCGGCTCACCGGGGGACATGGTGAGCCCCTCCCAGGGCAGGCTGACCATCGACTGGCGCAGGTGTTCGCGGGACTCCTGCAGGGTCGGCAGGTTCGCGGGCCGCCCGCCGCGCATGATGGGCACGGGCAGCAGCCGGTCGCCGGGCCGGAGCGCCGGAGCGGCGTCGCCGATGACGAAGATCACCTCTTCGGTGGCCGTCCCGCTGGGCTTGTGCCGGCGCAGAGCGGACTTCCGGCCGCCATGAGACTGCTTGTCGGCGCTGCGTTTCTCCACCGGCCGGCCGTCGACGGCGACGAGCTTGTACACCATGCCGGCGGTTGGCGCGCCCGACCCGGTGACGAGTGACGTGCCGACCCCGTAGACGTCCACCGGGTCGGCCCGCAGCGCCGCGATGGCGTGTTCGTCGAGGTCACCGGACAGCACGATCCTGGTCCCGGTGGCGCCCAGCGAGTCCAACTGGCGGCGGGCCGCCCTGGTCAGCACGCCGAGGTCGCCGGAGTCGATCCGGATCGCGCCGAGTTCGGTGCCGGCCACCTTGACGGCGGTGTCGATTCCGGCGGTGATGTCGTAGGTGTCCACCAGCAGCGTGGTGCCAACACCGAGGGCGGCGACCTGGGAGGCGAAGGCCGCCTCCTCGCTGTCGTGCAACAACGTGAAGGCGTGCGCCGCAGTGCCCGCGGTGGGGATGCCGTGTCGGCGGCCGGCCTCCAGGTTGGAGGTGGCCGAAAACCCTGCGAGGTAGGCCGCTCTCGATGCGGCGACGGCGGATTCCTCATGGGTGCGCCGGGTGCCCATCTCGATCAGCGGGCGGTCGCCGGCGGCGGAGGCCATCCGCGCCGCGGCGGAGGCGATCGCGCAGTCGTGGTTGAGGATCGACAGCACCAGGGTTTCGAGAATCACTGCGGCGCCGAAGGATCCGGTGACGCTCAGCACGGGTGAGTCCGGGAAGAACAGCTCGCCCTCCGGGTAGCCGTCGATGTCACCGTCGAACCGGTAGGCGGCCAGATAGTCCAGGGTGGCCTGGTCCAGGAACGGTCGCAGGGTGGCGAGCTCGACCTCGCCGAAGGTGAAATCGACGATCGCGCGGACCAACCGCCCGGTCCCGGCGACCACGCCGTACCGACGCCCCGGCGGCAGCCGCCGGGTGAACACCTCGAACGCGCACGTACGGTTGACGGTGCCGTTGGCGATCGCGGCCTGCAGCATGGTCAGTTCGTAGCGATCGGTGAACAGTGCGGTCGACCCCCGTGACGCCGTCCGCACCACCCCCGGCAGGGCCGCGGTGGATGCTGCTGCGGCTGGCGCGCCGGGGGCGGGGACGGTCATCTCGAGAGCCTATGGCGTCGGCGGTTCGGCCCCGCGAGCTCTGCCCTGCCCTGCCCCGCCCCCGCCCCCGCGCCGCCCCCGCGCCGCCCTGCCCCCGCCCCCGCGCCGCCCTGCCTCCGCGCGGATCAACTTCGCCTGCGCGGCTCAACTTCGGCTAAATGTGACTGGTGTTGCAGGAGTTGCCGACTTCAGCCGCGCGGTGGAAGTTGATCCGCGCGGTGAGCGCGAGCGGACCCGCGCAACGGGCCGGGCAGGCGCGGCCCGCGGCGCTCGATCCGGCGACGGTGTTTCCGGACAGGGCCGGAGGGTGCGAAAATGTAGTTGTGGTGGGCATTGATGGATCTGCGGGCGGCGTCGCCGGAGTGCAACGGTCAGCGACGGCCGCGACCGCCGACGCCGCGTGGGCCGTAATGACCGCAACGGCCGCGACCGTCGACCCCGCGGGAGCCGTGATGGACGCAACCGTCGCGGCCGTCGACCCCGCGGGAGGCGTGATGACCGCTCCCGCGCCGGAAAAGACCGAAGTCGTGGAACCGGTCACCGAGGCCGACGTGCCCTGGGTGACGATCGTCTGGAACGACCCGGTGAACCTGATGTCCTACGTCACATTCGTCTTCCAGAAACTGCTGGGCCACCCGCGCCCCAAGGCCGAGGCGTTGATGCTGGACGTGCACCACAAGGGCCGGGCCACCGTCTCCAACGGCCCCCGGGAAAAGATGGAGGCCGATGTCGCCAAGCTCCAGGGCGCGGGCCTCTGGGCGACGATGGCCCGGGACGCCTGACGGTGCGTCCGTTCCACCGCAGATTCGGCCGGTACGCCGGCTGGTTGGAGCCGGCCGAGGCGTCATTGATCGCCGACCTGATTGATCAACTCCGCCAACTGCTGGCCGCCCGGCGCACCGAAACCCCGGCAGATCCGCTGGCCGAGCTCACCGGGATGACGCTCGGCCCGTCGACGCCGCCGACCGACCCAGCGGTGGCCCGGCTGCTGCCCGACTTCCACGCCGACGACGCGGAGCTGTCCGCCGGCCTGCGGGTGCTGCACGAGCCGGAACTGATCGCCGCGAAGGACGCGGCCGCGGTGGCCCTGCTGGACTCGCTGCCGCGCAGCGGCGGCCAGGTGCGGCTGACCGACGAGCAGGCCGGCTGCTGGATCGCGGCCCTGAACGACGTCCGGCTGGCCCTCGGCGTGCGGCTGGAGATCACCGAGGACGATGCTGTGCCACCCGGTGTCGAGGACCCGGAGAGCGCGGCGGCTGCGATGTTCCACACCTACCGCTGGCTCTCCGCGGTGCAGGATTCGCTGGTCACCGCGCTACTGGACTGACCTGGGGCCGAGCCGAGTCGGCGGCCCGCGGACGTCGGCCCGCGGATCGCTCGATACGCTGATCGGGTGTTGCGCATCCCCGCCGAGATGGTCGACGCCATCGTCGACCACGCCCGAGCCGACCACCCCGACGAGGCTTGCGGCATCATCGCCGGGCCGGCCGGGTCCGACCGGCCGACCAGGATGGTCCCGATGACGAACGCGGAGCGATCGCCGACGTTCTATCGCTTCGACTCGCTGGAGCAGCTGGCGCTCTACAAGCAGATGGACGCCGCCGACGAGGAAACAGTGGTCGTCTACCACTCGCACACCGGTACCGAGGCCTACCCCAGCCGCACCGACATCTCCTACGCCGGCGAACCGCAGGCGCACTACGTCCTGGTATCCACCCGGGATCCCGATTCGCCCGAGTTCCGGTCCTATCGAATCGTTGAGGGTGTGGTGACCGAAGAGGACGTGGAAATCATTCCGGGCACCGGTGACGTTGCACCCGACGGGGCCGTCAGCACGTCGTCCCCCTAGAGCCGCGCCCGCCCGACCGGTCACGGCCCGCCACATTGGTAACACCCACCAGGACAGACCCCCAGTCGCTGCCAGGCCAGCGACCAGCAACAAGGAGATCCGATGAGCGTTTCGGTGTCCGTGCCGACCATCCTGCGACCGGTCACGAAGGGGGAGAAGACCGTGCCCGCCGAGGGCGCCACGCTGGCCGAGGTGATCGCCGACCTGGACAGCCGCTACAGCGGGCTGGGTGACCGGCTGATCAAGAACGGGGCGCTGCACCGGTTCGTGAACATCTACGTGAACGACGAGGATGTCCGGTTCACCGGTGGCCTGGACACCGCCGTCACCGAGGGCGACAACGTGACGATCCTGCCGGCCGTCGCCGGTGGCTCGGTCGACGGACGCTGAGCATCTCCGGTGGCCCGTTACAGCAGTCTGATTGATGCGGTCGGCGGCACCCCGCTGGTGGGGCTGCCCCGCCTGTCGCCGTCCCCGTCGGTGCGGCTCTGGGCCAAGTTGGAAGACCGCAATCCCACCGGGTCGATCAAGGACCGGCCGGCGCTGGCGATGGTCGCGGCGGCCGAGGCCGAGGGCCTGCTCCGGCCCGGCTGCACGGTGATCGAGCCGACCAGCGGCAATACCGGGATCTCGCTGGCGATGGTCTGCCGGGTCAAGGGCTACCGGCTGATCTGCGTCATGCCGGAGAACACCTCGGAGGAGCGGCGGCTGTTGCTGCGCGCCTACGGGGCGCAGATCATCTCCTCGCCGGCCGCCGGCGGCTCCAACGCCGCCGTCGCGATGGCCAAGGAACTCGCCGCCGACCACCCGGACTGGGTCATGCTCTACCAGTACGGCAACCCGAACAACACGGGCGCGCACTACGCCACCACCGGCCCCGAACTGCTGGCGGACCTGCCGACCATCACCCACTTCGTCGCCGGGCTGGGCACCACCGGCACCCTGATGGGCGTGGGCCGGTACCTGCGGGAGAAGGTGCCGGACATCTCGATCGTCGCGGCCGAGCCCCGGTACGGGGAGCTTGTCTACGGTCTGCGCAACTTGGACGAGGGCTTCGTCCCGGAGCTGTACGACGCCTCGGTGCTCACCTCGCGGTTCTCGGTCGGCCCTGATGACGCGGTGCGCCGTACCCGGGAGCTGCTGGAGGTCGAGGGCATCTTTGCCGGCATCTCCACCGGCGCGATTCTGCACGCCGCCCTCGGCATCGCGGCCCGCGCGCTGCGCGACGGCGCGGAGGCGGACATCGCATTCGTGGTCTGTGACGGCGGCTGGAAGTACCTGTCGACCGGGGTCTACGGGGCCGGCGACGACGCGTCCGCCGCGCACGGCCTGGAAGGCCAGCTCTGGGCCTGATGCAGGACGGCCGGCCGGTGGGGTCGGCCAACGGATCGGGGATTTACCCCGATACCCGTCTCGGGCGGAATCGGTAGCCTCGAAGGATGACCACGCCATCGGGCAAGCCGTCGGATTCGTCACTACCGTTCTCGTTCCCGGAGCCGGCCATTCCTTCGGCCTACGTCCCGCCGCCGAGTGGCGGCGTCATGCCCACCGGCTCGCCGCCGGCGAAGAGGGCCGGCGGATCGGCAGTGGCGCAGCGGGTCAAGCCCGCGGTGATCACCATCGGCGCGCTGGCCGCGCTGATGATCGTCCTGCAGACCATCAATTGGGCCACCGACTACCGGCTGGCAACCTGGGGCATCGATCCGCGCAGCTGGGAAGGCCTGCTGGGGGTGCTGTTCGCGCCGCTGCTGCACGGCTCCTGGGCGCACCTGTGGTCGAACCTGGTGCCACTGGTGATCATGGGCGTGTTGATCATGCTCAGCGGGGTGCGCCAGTTCTTGGCCGTGACGGCGCTGGTCTGGCTGGTCTCCGGGCTCGGCGTGTGGCTCATCGCCCCAGCCAACACCACCACGGTCGGCGCCTCCGGGATCGTCTTCGGCTGGCTCGCGTTCCTCATCGTCCGCGGCATCTGGACCCGCACCTGGCAGCACCTCCTGCTCGGCCTGGTGCTGCTGGCGGTCTATGGGTCGCTGTTCTGGACCGGTATCGTCAAGGTAGCCGCCGCCGACATCACCGGCGTGGTGACGGTGTCCTGGCAGGCCCACCTGTTCGGCGCGATCGGCGGCATCCTGGCGGCGTTCCTGGTCGCGAGGGCGGACGGGCCCCGACGCGACGCAGCCAGGACCTCGATCGCCTCGTGAGCCGCCCCGGCCGGTAGCGTCGTGCCCGTGACGGCCGAATGGGACGGTGCAGGCTCGGGAAACGACCAGCGCGACGACGCGGGGGACGACGCGGGCAACGACGCGCCGATCGGCATCTTCGATTCCGGGGTCGGCGGGCTGACCGTCGCCCGGGCCATCATCGACCAACTGCCCGGCGAACGGGTGCGCTACGTGGGCGACACTGCCAACGGCCCGTACGGACCGCTGCCCATCGCGGAGGTGCGACGGCACGCCCTCGCGATCGGCGACCGACTTGTCGACAGTGGCGTCAAGATCCTGGTCATCGCCTGCAACACGGCCTCCGCCGCGTGCCTGGCCGACGCGCGGGAGCGGTACGACGTGCCCGTGGTCGAGGTGATCAGGCCCGCCGTGCGGCGCGCGGTCGCGGTCACCCGGACCGGTGACGTCGGGGTCATCGGCACCTCGGCGACCATCGAGTCCGGTGCCTACCAGGACGCCTTCGATGCCGCGGCCGGCGTTCGGGTACACGCGGTCGCCTGCCCGTCCTTCGTCGATTTCGTCGAACGCGGCATCACCTCCGGCCGGCAGGTGATCGGTCTCGCGCAGGCCTATCTGGCGCCCCTGCAGCGCACCGGGCTGGACACCCTGGTACTCGGCTGCACCCACTACCCCCTGCTGACCGGCGCGCTGTCGCTGGTGATGGGGGATCAGGTGACGCTCGTCTCCAGCGCCGACGAGACTGCCAAGGACGTCTACCGCCGGCTCACCGAGCTCGACCTGCTGGCGCCGGGCACCACCCCGTCCGCCCCGCACGAGTTCCTGGCCACCGGCGACCCGGAGCCCTTTGCCCGGCTGGGACAGCGGTTCCTGGGACCGGAGATCAGGTCCGTCATGGGGCTCAGCGTGCCCGCCTGACCGAATCGGACAGGCGCCGCGACGAGCCCGCTCAGCACGGGGCACTAGCCTGCTGGGCATGACGAGAGCTGACGGCAGAGCCGACGACGAACTCCGCCCGGTCCTGTTCACCCGCGGATTCCAGCAACACCCGGCGGGGTCCGTGCTGGTCGAATTCGGCGGCACCAAGGTGCTGTGCGCCGCCTCGGTGACCAACGGTGTGCCGCGCTGGCGCAAGGGGTCAGGACTGGGCTGGCTGACCGCCGAGTACGCGATGCTGCCCTCCGCCACCCACGAGCGGAACGACCGGGAATCGGTCAAAGGCCGGATCGGCGGCCGCACCCACGAGATCTCCCGGTTGATCGGCCGCTCGCTGCGCGCCTGCGTCGACCTGCGGGCGCTGGGCGAGAACACCATCGCGGTCGACTGCGATGTTCTGCAGGCCGACGGCGGCACCCGCACCGCGGCCATCACCGGTGCCTACGTCGCGCTGGCCGACGCGGTCAGCTATCTCCGCGAGCGCGGCCAGTTGCACGACCCGCAACCGCTGTCCTGCCAGATCGCAGCCGTGTCGGTCGGGGTGGTGGGCGGCCGGGTTCGGCTGGACCTGCCTTATGAGGAGGACGCCAGGGCCGAGGTCGACATGAACGTGGTGGCCACCGATGTCGGGACGCTGGTCGAGGTGCAGGGCACCGCGGAAGGCGCCACCTTCTCCCGGTCGACACTGGAGGCGATGATGGACGCCGCCCTGGTCGGCATCGAGAAGCTCACCGCCCTGCAGCGCGCCGCCCTGGCCGAACCGCTCGCGCCGCGCCCGGTTCCGGCGGTGGAACCGAAGCCGAAGACGGCGTCGCCCCGGCCACGCCCGCAGGCCGCGAAGCAGTGAGCCGGGTCCTGTTGGCCACCAGGAACGCCAAGAAACTGGCTGAGCTGCAACGCATTCTCGGACCGCACGTCACCGTGCTCGGGCTGGCAGACGTGCCGGCCTTCGACCAGGAGCCGGAGACCGGGGCGACCTTCGAGGAGAACGCGGCAGCCAAGGCGGAGCAGGCGGCGCGGGAGACCGGGGAGGTCAGCCTCGCCGACGATTCCGGGCTGACGGTCGATGCGCTGAACGGCATGCCGGGCGTGCTGTCCGCGCGCTGGTGCGGGCGGCAGGGGGACGATCCGGCCAACACGGCGCTGTTGCTCGGCCAGCTCGCCGACGTGCCCGATGAGCGGCGGGGCGCCGCGTTCGTCTGCGCGCTGGCGTTGGCCGTGCCGGCCGGCGCGGTGCAGCTGGTGCGCGGTGTGTGGCCCGGACGGATCGTCCGGGAGCCGCTGGGCAGCAACGGTTTCGGCTACGACCCGGTGTTCGTGCCGGCGGAGAGCGACGCGGCCGGGGACGGCCGCACCTCCGCGCAGCTGGAACCGGCGGAGAAGGACGCCCTGTCCCATCGGGGCCGTGCGCTCGCCCGCATGCTCCCCGATCTCGGTGCGGTGCTGCAGCGACAGGACTGACCCGACAATGGCGTTGGCGGCGCCGAGATGGACGCTGCCACCGCCGTTGTCGCGAGCGTGATGACGGGCTAGGGACGGCCGCGACGCCGTCCGGCGGCCCTGGCGATGATCGCGGCACCGCTGGCGCCCAGCAGCGTCAGGCCGATCACCAGCATCCAGCCGGTGATGCCCCAGACCACCATTTCCGGCCGCGCGAAGAGCCGGTCGACGAAGCTGGCGACCCGATCGGCGCCGTCATACCAGGCCAGCGACCAGACGCCGGCACCGGTGAGCGCGAGGCCGGGCAGCAGCGTCGCCCACGGCGACCAGCCGTTGAGCAGCACCGCGATGAAGATCAGCACGGCGCCGGTGGAGGTCCAGGCGATGTCCCACGGCGACGGTTGGCCGCCGATGTTGAGCATGACGTCGAAGATCCGCATACCGAACTCGCCGATCAGGTACAGCCCACCGGCCACCAGCACCGTGCCCAGGATGGCGCTGATCAAGGCGGAGATCGCCCGCGACTTGGTCTGCTTGCCCGCCGTCGGCGGCGCGGCCGGCCGGGCCGACTCCGCCGGCGGCACGTAGATCGGGGTGGATGCCGAGTCCCCGTACCCGCTGTAGGACGACGGGTAGTCGGTCGAGGAGTCCGACGGCAGCGGCTCGTAGGGGCTGCCCGTCCAGGTGGACGTGGCGCCGGCGGCCGGCGTTGACGGCTCGGATGTCCGGGCGGCGGACGGCGAGCCGTACGGGCTGTTCGGTGAGTCGTCCGAGAACGTCGCTGCCGGGAATTCCGAGGATTGCGTGACGGTCGTGACGCTGCCGGCGGAGTCCACGCCGTATCCCGCGTCCCCGTCGTCGTTACCCGACGGCTTCGAGATGTCCGGTCCGGTCATGTTTCGCCCCTCTGTCAACGACATGGTGCCGCCACCTGCATGGTGGCGACCTCCCTATCGTCCTTCGCCCGGGCAACCGGGTGCGGGAACGTGACCCCGCGTGTTGCCGATTGCCCTGCGGATTCCGGGCCGGCAGCGCGGTCGGCGCTAGTGCCCTACCAACACCTTGAGCAGCACGATGACGGCGCAGACGGCGGCCGCGATGATGCTGGAGATCAGCATCCGCGGCGAGGGCTTGTTGCCGTGCAGTCGCTCGATCCAGATTCCGATCGATGCGATCCGCAGGACGATCACGGCGCCGGCGATGCCTGCGCCCACTGCGACGGCAGGTACCCCAAGTAGCCGAGCAACAGCGAGATCACCGGAACCGTTCCGGAGGAGACGATCGGGACACCATCGCGCAGCTCGTCGGAGAAATCGCTGCGCGCCCCGCCGGTGGTCGTCAGGCTGTGTGCGATCGCCTCGGAGTACACATGAGCGAAGTAGGTGGTCACCGTGGTTCCGAGAACCAGCAGGACGGCCCGGCCGTCCTCGATCGCCTCGGCCCCCACCCCGACCACCGCTGCCACCACCAGGATGTTGCCGTAGATGTAGGCGGACATCCGCCGGGCCGCGCGTTCCGGGGACAGCGGCCCCTCCCTGCGCTTGACGACCCGTTGCACAGCCGACACCCAGCGCCCCCTCGTTGGATGCCCTGCCCGCGGGCTCGGCGCCTGACCCACCCAGGGACGGCCGGGTGCAACTGTAGCTGTGTGGGGCCGGTGGGACTCGAACCCACACTGGCACGGACCTAAACCGTGTGCCTCTGCCAATTGGGCTACGGCCCCGCAGGCTTGCTCGCTCGGGTCAGCTTGCCAGACCGAGCTCCTTGAGAACGCGCGCGACGTGACCGGTTGCCTTCACGTTCCGCCAGACCTGCTCGAGCCGACCGTCCGCTCCGACCACGAACGTGGATCGGATGACGCCCTGCACCGTGCGCCCATACTGCTTCTTCTCCCCGTAGGCGCCGTACGCGGCCAGTACCGACCGGTCGACGTCGGAGAGCAGGGTGATCGTCAGGTTCTCCTTTTCCCGGAACTTCGCCAGCTTCTCCGGCTTGTCCGGGGAGATGCCCAGCACCGTGTACCCACCGCCGTTCAACGGGGTGCGGGCGCTGCTGAACTCGCAGGCCTCCGTCGTGCAGCCGGGGGTCATTGCGGCCGGGTAGAAGTAGACGATGACGGGCTGAGAAGCGAAGTCCGACAGCGAGACGGGGTTGCCGTCGGCGTCCGGCAGGGTGAAAGGCGGCGCCTGGTCGCCCACGTCAAGAGTTGAGCTGCTCATGCCGCTAGGGTAAACACCCGCGGGCCGCATCCGGCGTGGCCCCGACCTTCACACCGAAGTACGGGAGGCGTAGTGGCCCGCGACGCGGAAACCATCCAGTCCGAGATCGAGCGCGCTCGCGACTCGCTTGCCATCGCCGTTGATGAGCTAACCACCCGGGCGAACCCCATGCGGGTCGTGGAGCAGGGCAAGCGCACGGTCTCTGCCACGCTTGCCGATCCCAGGGTCAAGTACTCGCTGATCGCGGTCGGTGCGTTGCTCGCCATCGTGGTCGTGCGCCGACTTTTCCGCTGACGGCGCGCAGTCCAACTCACGCCGCTGCAACGGGAGTGCGGGTTACCCTGATTCCTGGCCGGAATGGATCGGCTGCCGTGGCAGCGGGGGACCTCCTGCCCGCGGAGATACCTTGCGATGGGCGGTGACGACCGTGAATTCTTCGCGTAAGCCCGCGTTCCTGGCCGGGTGGATTGCCGTGGTGGCGCTGGTCGCGCTGCTGGCCGGTTGCAGCAGCGGGTCGCTGGCCACCACCACCGTCACGTCGACCACGAACGCGGCCCCCGGCACCGGCGGCTCCAGTTCGGCCGGCTCCAGCTCCGCCGCGTCCGCCTCACCGACGTCCGCCGGCTCGGTGGCCGCCACCACTTCGGTGGCTCCGCCGGTCGCGTCGGTCACCGCGACGCCCGCGCTCAACTCGACGGGCCTGTCCCCGGTCGAGCCGATCTCGTTCACCGTCACCAAGGGCACCATCGACGATCTCAGCTTCACCAACCCCGACGGCAAGCAGGTGCTCGGCACGATGTCCGCCGATCGGACCAGCTGGTCGGTGGCCGAGGTGCTCGGGTTCGGCAAGACGTACACGGTGGCGGGCACCGCGACCGGTACGGACGGCCAACAGGTGCCGATCGCTGGGACCTACGCGATCGTCGGCGAGGACGCCCAGACCCGGAGCACCATCAGCCCCGGAGACGGGGCAGTGGTGGGTGTCGCGGCGCCGATCAATGTGGCCTTCGGTGTCGAACCCGACGACCGCGCCCTGATCCAGAAGAACGTCACGATCACCACGGTGCCCGCCGTCGAGGGGGCGTGGGGCTGGCTCCAACAGGACGACGGCCGGTGGGCGCTGGTGTACCGGACCAAGGACTACTGGCCGGCCGGCACCACTGTGCACGTGGACGCGAAGCTGTACGGGCTGAAGTTCAACGACACGTCCTACGGCGCGTCGGACATTACCAGCGACTTCACCATCGGCCGCAACCAGGTGGTGATCGCGGACGTCACGTCGCACGCGCTGGTCGTCAAGCAGAACGGGGCGGTCGTCGCCAGCTATCCGGCCTCCTTCGGCCGCGGCGAGGACACCGGCGACCCCAACCTGATCACCCGCTCCGGGATTCACGTGGTGAACGAGTTCTTCGAGACCAAGCTGATGAGCAACCCGCGGTATGGCTACTCCAACATCCCGGAGAAGTGGGCCGTCCGGATCAGCAACAACGGGGAGTTCATCCACGCGAACCCGGCGAGCACCGACGCGCAGGGCAACACCAACGTCACCCATGGCTGCGTCAACCTGTCAGTGGCCGATGCCGACGCCTACTTCCACTCGGCGATCTGGGGCGACCCGGTCGAGGTCAGTGGGACCACCGTGCAGCTCGGACCCGAGGACGGCGAGATCTACGTCTGGGGCCTGACCTGGGACCAGTGGAAGGCGCAGTCGGTCCAGTAACGTTCGGTCCTCGCGCTTGCCGAGGACGGGACAGGGAATCGACGTGACCCAGGACATTCGAATCGTCGGAGCCATCGTGGTCCCGGCGCCGGACACCGTGCACCGGGACGCCGAGATCGCCCTGTCGCCGAGCTCCGGGCTGATCACCTACCTGGGCCCGCGGCGCGGCCCGCTCGGCCGGGGAGACATCGACGGCGCCGGCCGGGTCGTCGCCCCCGGACTGATCAACGGGCACACCCACGCCGGGATCAGCCTGCTGCGCGGGCACAGCGACGACGAGCCCCTGCAGCAGTGGCTGACCCACATCCGGGCCTTCGAGGTCCTGATGACCAGGGACGACATCAGGGCCGGCCTGTTGCTGTCGATAGCCGAGATGATCAGGGGCGGCACCGTCGGGTTCCTGGACATGTTCCTCTGGGACGGCGGCCTGCTGGCCGACGTGCACGACGCGGGGTTGCGACTGCAGGCGGCGCCGGCGGTCTTCGGGTACGACGCCGTGGGCTTCCCGCTGGCCAGCCCGCAGACCGGCGCGGAGGTGCTCGCCGGCACCCCGGCGCTGGCCGCCGAGTTCGCGGGCGATCACCTGATCAGCATCGCCGCCGCACGCGCCCTACAGCTGCGGCCCGGAGCTGCTGGCCGACGTCGCCGGCCGGGCCGCGAGAACCGGTCTCGGCCTGCAGATCCACCTCTCGGAGACCAGGGTCGAGGTGCGGGACAGCCTGGCCGCGCACGGCCGGTCACCGGTCGCGCTGGCCGCATCGTTGGGCCTGTTCAACGGCCGGGCGCACGTTGCGCATGCGGTGCACCCCGAACCGGGTGACGATCACCTGCTGGCCGGCCCCTCGGTGACGGTCTCGCACAATCCGGTCTCCAACCTCAAGCTCGGCGCGGGGATCGCCCCGGTCACCAGGTACCGGGACGCGGGGGTGGCGCTGGCGCTCGGCACCGATTCGATGGCGTCGAACAACACGGCCGACCTGTTCGAGGAGATCAAGGTCGGGGCCCTGTTGCAGCGCGGAGTGCAGCACGACCCGGCGGTGCTCAGCGGCGCGCACACGCTGGCCATGGCCACCGCCGGCGGGGCCCGCGCGCTCGGCGGTGGGTTGTCCGGCCGGCTGGCCGTCGGTGAAGCGGCGGACCTGATCCTGTTGGACGCCGGTGGGCTCCGGGCCACCCCCATGCCGGACCCGGTGGCGTTCTTGAGTTATGCCGCGCACGGCACCGACGTCACCGACGTGTTCGTGGCCGGCCGGCGGCTGCTCGTCGACCGCCGGCTCACCACCCTGGACGAGGCGGCGATCAAGGCCGACGCGGCACACCGGGTGGCCCGGATCAGGCTGGAGCTGGGGCTGCCCGTCGCTGGGCACTGATCGTCATCGGCCGGCAGTGATGGCTCCGGCGGAATCGAAACAGCCTGTTAGAGACTGGGTTTCACCAGCGACGCAGCGTGATCCGGGACGTACCGGAACTCCTCCCGGGGCGGCCGCACGTAGTTGATCGACTTCGGCCGGCTCGGGATGGTCACCGGCTCCGGGGCGAGATGTTCGTAGGGCACCGTGGACAGCAGGTGCGAGATGACATTGATCCGCGACCGCTTCTTGTCCTCGCTCTCCACCGTGTACCAGGGTGCCTCGGGAATGTCGGTGTGGATGAACATCTCGTCCTTGGCGCGGGAGTAGTCCTCCCATTTGCTGATCGACTGCACGTCCATCGGGGACAGCTTCCACCGCCGCATCGGGTCGGTCAGCCGGGACCGGAACCGCCGCTCCTGTTCCACGTCGGACACCGAGAACCAGTACTTGAGCAGCAGGATGCCGTCCTCCACCAGCAGCCGCTCGAAGATCGGTGCCTGGTGCAGGAAGCGGCGGTACTCGTCGCTGGTGCAAAAGCCCATCACCCGCTCGACACCGGCCCGGTTGTACCAGGAGCGGTCCATCAGCACGATCTCCCCGGCGCCCGGCAGGTGCTCGATGTAGCGCTGGAAGTACCACTGGCCGCGTTCGCGCTCGGTTGGCGCCGGCAGCGCCACGATGCGCGCGTTCCTGGGGTTGAGGTATTCGGTGACCCGTTTGATGGCTGAGCCCTTGCCCGCGGCGTCGCGGCCCTCGAAGATCGCCACCACCCGGGTGCCGGAGGCCTTCACCCACTGCTGCATGGTGACCAGCTCGGTCTGCAGCCGGCGGAGTTCCGCCTCGTAGACCTTTTTCTTGATCTTGGGCAGCCTGGGCATCGTGGGTTCTTCGGCGTCCTTGGCGGGGTGTGTGGCCATGACTGTGCTCCGTCCGGCGGGTCTGTCGGGCGGCCGGGTCGGTGACCGCTGGGGGTAGCTTGTCATGCGGTTGTCAGGCACGCAGCGTGGCTCGCCCAGGTCAGCATGAGGTGCCGACAGGAGCTGTTCCGCCCGGCCGGGCAAGCCGGCAAAGATCAACGCCCAGCGGCGCCCGCTCCGCGTCCGGCCGCGTTGCTGGACTTTCCCGAAACCGGCGTTCACGCTGACCCGATGTCCTTCCGCGCGTGCCGGGGCGGTGCCCGGCAACGGGGTGTTGGACCTGGCGGTTGACGGCCGGAGTGGGGTGCCGGGGTCGAGGATGTCGGCGGTGGTGCTGAATGTGACGGTGACGGGTCCGGCGGCGGCGGGTTTTGTGACGGCGTACGCCTCGGGTGCGGTGCGGCCGTTGGCGTCGAATCAGAATTTTGTGGTGGGGCAGACGGTGCCGAATGTGGTGGTGGCGCCGGTGGGTGGTGATGGGCGGGTGGCGTTGTTCAACGGTGCGCCCGGGTCGGTTGACCTGGTGGCGGACATCTCCGGGTACTTCCTGGCCGGCCCCGGCTGACCCGCGGTCCACTCGGCGCGGCCAATGATCGGCGGGTGCCGGCCGTTCGTCGCAAGCGTTCAGTGGATCCAGCCCGAGTCCTCCTGGGTGCCTGGAATTCGGACGCTCTGAGCGGGCGACTCTCGACCGCGCGAGAAGAACGCGCGACGGTGATGGAAACCGCGACACCCGGCTCGCTCGCGAGATCACCGCATTGGTCGGGGCCGCTTCGGCGTGGCATCACCCGCCGGGGAGGCTTCCGGCGAGACGATGCGGGACAAACAGCCAACGAGAGGATGTGCGGCATGCGACGAGTCGTCGCGATCGCCAACGGCAAGGGCGGTGTTGGCAAGACCACGCTCACCGCCGGGCTCGCCGGCCAGGTCGCTGCCGCTGGTCGTCGGGTGCTGGTGATCGACACCGATCCACAGGGCAACATGGGACGCGACCTGGGCTACGGCAACCAGGACGGCAGCAGCCTGGGCCTGGCCATCACCCACGGCCTGCCGCTGGCGGTCACCCGGGGGGTGCGCGACCGCCTCGACGTCGTACCGGGCGGCCCCGCGCTCTGGGATGTCGCGCCCGCGTTCACTTCTCGGGGCGCCCGTGGCGCGTCTCTGCCGGGGCTCCGCCCGGCACTGGATCTGGTCGGGCCGGAAGGCATCGAGCAGGACTACGGCCTGGTGCTCGTCGACACACCGCCGGGGGAGCCGATCCTGCAGGAACTGGTCTTCGCCGCGTCCGACTACCTGATCATTCCCACCCGTTCCGACGAGGCGAGCCTGGACGGCCTCGTCGTCGTCGCGCAGCGTTTCGCGGCCGCCCGCGCACTCAACCCCGACCTGACCCTGCTCGGCGTGGCGCTCTTCGGGGTCCGGGCTGGGAGCACCAGGCTGATCGCCCGGGTGCGCAGTGCACTGGAGGAAACCCTGGGTGGCGCCGCGCCCGTGTTCGCGACCTCCATCCGCCACTTGGAAAGCGCCGCCGTTGACATGCGCAGCCGTGGTCTGCTGCCGCACGAGTTGGCCCAGGAACATCGGGACGACAAATCCCGACGGATCACCCGACTCCGCCAGGGCGTCACACCCGACACCGGGGACAGTTTGCTGAGCCGGGATTCCTCGGCTGCGAGGCTGGCCGGCGACTACGCCGAGCTGGCCGACGAGGTGCTCGCCGCGATCACCCAGCAGGAGAACCGGCGCCGGGTCGAGGTGGCGGTATGACGGCCGGCGAGCGGCCCAACCTGGGCGGATTGTTCACCGGCAGCACCCCGCCGGAGCGGACCAGCAGCGTTGCCGACGTGCTGAGCCCGCGCGGCCCGACCCGGCTCCGGGTCGCCGCCGTGAGCGCCGACGTCCACGAGCTCTCGTCCGCGGCGGCACCGACCGCGGGAGATCAGCGGTCTGCCGCGGAGTGGATCGACCCGGTGAAGGCAGTGGAGCGTTACTTCGCTTTCCTGCAGGGACTGCTCGACCTGAACCGGAACCTTGCCGTGGGCGTCGTCACCGCCGTGCTGTCGGTGCCGGGTCGGATCGGGTTCCGGCGCTGATCCGACCCGGCCGGTCCTGACCGCAGCGTTCCTGGCCGTCCCGGTTCTTGCGGCAGCGTCCGCCCGGTCTTCGTCACAACGGCCGTGGTGTCGGCGCATCGGTTGCGGCGGGTGTCCCGTAGCCGCAGCGGGTGTCACGAAGTGGCCGCTAGGGTGCCGTGCCGGTGTCTGGGGCCGGGTCGCCCTCGGTCGGGTCCACCTCGCCTGGGTCGCCCTCCGTTGGATCGCCCTGCTCCAACTCACCGAAGGTGCAGGTCTCGTAGTCCTGCCGCGCGGTCGCCGCCCGGCGCTTGGCGTCGTTGACCACGGTCTCCAACTCGTCCCGCCTGGCCCGGGTGGCAACGAGATCCGCCGAGATGTCCGCTCGCAGATCGGTTGCCTCCTGCAAAAGTGTTGTGGTGGAGTCCCTTTCGACGAACTTGGCGTCGATCTGCGACTGCCGGCTCTGCGGGTCACCGACACCTCCGGTCAACAGTACCTGCTCGTCGAGCAGGGCTTGGCTGCGCCGCGCAAGCATGTCCGCCTCCCAGAAGAGTTCGGACACCTGCTCCGCTCCGGGCGTCGGTACGTCCGGATCGGCGCCCTGGAGCAGCATGTCGATCTCCAACAGCCGTGCCGCGATGACCGCCAACGCATCGGTGATCTCGGCGAGCCGGGCGGTCCGGTCCTGCGCCTGTTGTGCGGTCAGGGTCTCGATCTCGGCCTTGATCTCACTGATCATCGCCTCCAGTTCGCTGATGTCCGCATCAGTGGCATTGCCTTGCTGCAGCAGGGCATCTCGCTGGTCGTCGAGGTCTCCAATGTCCTGCAGTTCGACGTTCACCTCCTCCTGGGCCGCCTCGTAGATCCGGTGCAGGTCGTCGCAGGTGCCCGTCATGAAATCTCCTGGCAGTGGTGGGTTGCGGCGGGTCGGGTCACGGGGTGAGCCGGATCAGGGCGAGCTCGGGACTGAAGACGTTGATGGCGGACCCGGCGGCCACGATCCGACCGTCGGGCTGGATCGCCACGTCGCGCCCGGAGTCGAATCCGGCGTGAAAGTCGACGGCCATCCTGCCGCCCGTCCCGAAGCTCGGATCGAGGGTGCCGTCGGGCTGGTATCTGGCCAGGGCGAAGTCGGCTCCGCGGTCGAGCTGGGCAACGCCGACGACGACGATCCGGCCGTCGGCCTGCAACGCCAGGTCCCGGCCGAACTCGTCGTGCGATACTCCCGCGGAATCGGCGAAATCGGTGGTCACCAGCCCGTCGCCGTCGAAGGTGTCATCCAGCCCGCCGACGGCGTCGAATCGAACCACTGCGACGTCGCTCCGGCCACCGGGCAGCGCGCTCAGCGACTGACCGACAACGACGATCCCGCCCTGCCCGTCAACGGCGACCCCGTGGGGGATGGCGCCGAGACCGAAACCGGTGACGGACTTCCCGTCGCCGTCGAAGGTTTCGTCCAGCGACCCGTCTTGGTGGTAGCGGGCCACCCCGATCTCGTCACCGCTGCCGCCGCCGGTCGAAACCCGGCCGGCGACGATGATCTCTCCGCCCGGCGCCAGGGCAGCGGCGAAGCCGAAGCTCGCCTCGCCCTGGACGTCGGTGGTGACCCGGCCGCCGGTGCCGAAGCTCTGGTCGAGCACCCCGGCAGCGGTGTAGCGGGCGAGCGCGAACTCGCTGCCCGTGCGCGTGGCTGTGGTTGCGTGCCCGGCGACCACAATGGAGCCGTCGGGCTGGACGGCCACGGCGTAGGCGCGGTCGGTGCCGCCGTTGAAGTCCGTTGTGACGGTGCCGCCTGTCCCGAACCCGGGATCGAGGATGCCGCCGGGGTCGTACCGCTGGACGGCAAAGTCCTCGCCGGTGGCTGACCCGTTGTCCCGCACACCGACGACGACGATGGAGCCGTCCGGCTGGATCGCGACGTCGATGGCGTCACCGAGAAAGCCGCCGGTGATCCCGGTCCTGACGGTGCCGACCGCGGCGAACCCCACGTCCAGGCTGCCGTCGGCGTTGTAGCGGGTGAGCGAGAACGACCCGGCGGCGACGATCTTTCCATCCGGTTGCACGGCAACGGCTTCCGCGCCGCTCACGCCGGGAGTGCTGACCTTGCCGTCGGTGCCGAACCCCGGGTCAAGTCGGGGATTTGACTCGCGGGTCACGCAGTCGACGGCGACGTCCGTGACCTCGGTGCCGGTGACCACCCCGGTTCCGTTGCTGACAGTGCAGGTCTGGTCCGGATCCACCGGCTGCGCCCGCACAGTGACGGCGTAGCCGCTGCCGCTGTCCAGAGCCTGCGGGAAGACGAAAGGGCCGTTGATGGCAGTGATGTCGTCGGTAAGGTCGCGCAATTGCAGACCGCTGCCCTGCAGGCCGCGCACCGTCCCGCCGATGCCGAATCGGTGGATCGGGTCGTCGTCGATGATCGTGATCTGCACGCTCGACCGGACGCCCAGCGTGCCGCACGAGGGATCGAAGAGTTCGACGGTGAGGGTCTCGTTCGGCTCCGGCAGCAGATCCTGAACGATCGGCACCCGCACCACCCGCACCGTATCGTCGCCGTCGGGGAAGGTGACGCTGCCGGCGACTGGGAGGTAGTCAGCGGAGCTGGTGGCGGTGCCGTCGGCGGTGCTGACAGCTGCGCTGACCGGGCCGGCGCTGCCGTCGTCGCGAACGACCAGCAGGGCCCGGTCGCCGGCGCCTTCGGCCACCGTCAGGGTGTTGGAGCTGAATTGCAGAGTTCCGGCCGCGGGATCGGTGCCGGGTGCACAGTCGGCTGTCGCGGATGCCAGCGCCTCCTGCAGGATCGGGAACCGCGGTCCGATCTGTGACTCCTGCTGTGTCGCAACGCTATCCGGGATCAGGCGAACATCGGTTGACAGGGCCACGGGCCGTGCGGGGTCGGACCGATCGGCCACCGGGACGGAGCTGAGCGCCACCGCCGAAACCACGAACAGCCCGGCGAGAACGAGAACGGTCGCGCGGACTCTTGTCATGTCTGGCCTTCCCCCCGTCAGCTCAGCGGTGCTCGACCAGTTCAGGTGGCCCGTCGGCTGTCGATGAATACGGACCTGACGCAATTTCGGTTCCGCAGGTGGCCATCGCCGCGTGCGGTCGGGTCCGCATCGAGCCGGCGCTCACCGTGGCGGCAACGACCGTGGGCGACGAGAATCCGCTCCATGTTCCGCGTCGAGACCCGCACCGTTGACGGTGCCGTCACCGCTGTCGGCAGCGCCGGCCCGTTCACCCTGACCGTCGACCGACCCGTCGAGGGTGGCGGCGGCGGGCTCGGGTTCAACGGCGGGCAATTGTTGCATCTGGCCGTCGCCGGCTGCGTCTCCAATGACTTGTTCCGTGAGGCGGCGCGGCGCGGCGTCGTCCTGCACAAGGTGCGGGTGAGCGTTGACGGTGATTTCGAAGGTGACCCGGCGATCTCGACCGGCATCAGGTATCGAGTGGAGATCGAGGGTGACGCGCCCAGGGCGGAGCTCGACGACCTCGTGGAGCTGGTCGACCGCATCGCGGAGATCCCGAACTCCTTGCGAGCCGGCACACCGGTCGCCCTGGTCAACGACCTGGACAACGACCTGGGACAACGACCCGGTCAGCGCTGACTGACCGGCCGGCCGTCCCGGATCGGGCAGCCGCCGGCCATGCTCGCTACCGGATGGCAGACCGATGACGCCTCATCGTGCTCGGCTCCACCAATCCCGATGCCCGCTGGCGGTCGCACCGAGCAGCTGCTGCGCGGCGCAGAGCATGCACTGCCGGCCCGCCGATCGATCACCGCAGGTCGGCAACTTCTTCGCCCGGTCCACCGGTGACCGGCCCAGCCCGAGCTGAACTCAGTCAGGCATCGGTGGGCACGAGCACCACGAAATCGAGGCCGGTGGCGGTGGCCGCCAGTTCCATTGCTGACGCTGGATTGTCGAGACCGACCCGGCGGACGGAGATCCCACTCAGGTCGATCAGACCGCTCTGGACCATGCGCCAGACGCCCAGCACGGTGGACGGCTTGGCCATCCAGGAACCGCGCAGGGTGAGCCGGCGATGCAGGAAGTCGCCGTAGGGGATGGGGATGTCCTCGCGCGCCCATGCGAAAGGATTCCGGTAGATTCCACATCGTGAAAGATCACTCAGGCTCGGACGGCGCTGTAACCACGGGACGCCCTTCCACGGGCAGCGGGGTGCAATCGATCGATCGGGCCCTGCAACTCCTGGAGCATCTGGCCGACGCCGGGGGATCGTTGCGGCTCGGCGAACTCGAAACCGCGTCCGGTCTGCCCCTGCCGACCATCCATCGGCTGATGCGCGCACTGGCCCACCACGGCTACGTCCGTCAAGAGGCCTCCAAACGCTACTCCCTGGGCGCGCGGCTGATCCGGCTCGGCGAGATCGCCGGTCGGACGCTGGGTTCTTGGGCCCTGCCACAACTGACCGAACTCGTCGTCGCGATCGGGGAGACCGCCAACATGGCCGTCCTCGATGGCGACGCGGTGGTCTACGTGGCGCAGGTGCCGTCCGCCCACTCGATGCGAATGTTCACCGAGGTCGGACGAAGGGTCTCGGCGCACAGCACGGGCGTCGGTAAGGCGCTGCTCTCCTTGCTCACCGACGATCAAGTCCTCGCCCTGCTGCACCGGACCGGAATGCCGGTCCGCACCGAACACACGATCACCGATCCCGCCAAGCTCCTTGGCGAGCTGGATCACATTCGCCGGCAGGGCTGGGCAGTGGACGACGCCGAACAGGAGGTCGGCGTGCGGTGCGTCGCGGTCCCGCTGCTCTCGACGCCGGCCAGGGTGGCCATTTCGGTCTCCGGTCCCTCTGCCCGTGTCACGGCAGCGCGAGTCCCACAGATCGCCCCGATCCTGCAACGCGCCGCCAAGGCGCTCACCCAGGACACGCATCTCATGCCGCCCGCCTGAGATTCACACTGGACGACATCGGGTGGCGTGTCGACCGATGCTGCTTCACCGTGAAACCGGGGAAAGCCTTGACACACCCGTCCCGGATGACAGAGTCTTTCATCACTCGGTAGCGGCTTATCGAATGATGGAAGGGCGTCGATGTCTACTATCCTCACCGAGGCGCCACTGACGCTGCAGCGCCTCATCGATCAGCTTCGCCGCCGGCTCTCGCCGGATCGGGTGATCACCGACCAGACCCGGTTGCGTACCTACGAGTGCGACGGCATCACCGGGCACCGGGTGGTTCCCGCTGTGGTCGCGTTGCCGGAGACCACCGAGGAGGTCGCCCTGGTGGTCGCCGCGAGCGCCGCAGCGGGATTGCCGTTTGTGGCCAGGGGCGCCGGCACCGGGCTGTCCGGCGGCGCGTTGCCGGTCGCCGATGGCGTGGTGATCAGCCTGGCCAGGATGCGCAGAATCCTGGACATCGACGTCGTGAATCAGCGCATGACGGTGGAACCTGGCGTCACGAACGCGGACATCAGCCGCGCGGTGGCCCACCACGACCTGTACTTCGCGCCCGACCCATCCAGTCAAACGGTGTGCACGATCGGCGGGAACATCGCCGAGAACTCAGGTGGTGCCCACTGTATGAAGTACGGCTTCACCACCAACCACGTGCACGCGATGACGTTGGTGCTGCCCGATGCCTCGGTGGTGACCGTGGGTGGGGACGGGGCGGAAGGCGTCGGGCCGGATCTGCGCGGCGCGGTGATCGGTTCTGAGGGCACCCTGGCCATCGCCACCACGATCACCGTGCGGCTGTTGCGCAAACCCGAGGCCGCCCGCACCCTGGTCGCCGATTTTCCCAGCGCGGAGGCCGCCGGGGAGGCGGTCAGCGCGATCATCGCGGCCGGCATCATCCCGGCCGCGGTGGAAATGCTGGACGCGCTGGCCATCCAGGCGTGCGAGGCTGCCGTGCACGCCGGCTACTCCCTGGACACTGCGGCCGCGTTGGTCGTCGAGCTCGACGGGCCGGCCGCGGAATGCGAGCAGGACTTCGTCCTGGTCCAACAGATCTGCCTCACCGCGGGCACCACGAACATCCGCATCGCGGCTGACCCGGCAGAACGCGCGCTGATCTGGAAGGGCCGCAAGGCTGCCTTCGCCGCGATGGGGCGGATCAGCCGTGACTATTTCGTGCAGGACGGGGTGATCCCGCGGACCAGGCTCGGCGAAATGCTGGCCCGGATGCAGGTGATGGCGGACGACGCCGGCCTGCGGGTGGCCAACGTCTTCCACGCCGGGGACGGCAACCTGCACCCGCTGGTCCTGTACAACGGGAGCGTCCCCGGTGAGTCCGATCGCGGCGAGCACCTTTCCACGGCAATTGCCGAGCTGTGCGTCGAGATGGGCGGGTCGATCACCGGCGAGCACGGTGTCGGCTCGGACAAGGCCTGCTCGATGCCGAAAATGTTCTCCGAGGATGACCTGGAGGTCATGAAACTGCTCCGGGCCGCGTTCGACCCGAACGGGATCTGCAACCCGGGCAAGATCTTTCCCACCCCGCGGCTGTGCGGTGAGCGGCCGGGTCCCTATCGCCAGCATCCCCTGGAGGCCGCCGGCCTGATCGAGCGAATGTGATGACTCGGTCGTCACGCAGAGGCCTCAGCACGAGTGAGACCGGCACCGGCCACCGAGGTAGGACAACAGGTCAGGTCGAGCGACCCCGCACCACGACCGAGGCAGCGCGGGCCTTGCGCGAGAGTCCCCGATCCGTGCTGATCTGCGGTGCCGCGACCAAACTGGACTGGGCGGGTCGCGTGCTCGACCCCGACCTCATCCTGGACACCACGGACCTGCAAGGCGTCCTGACCTACAACCCGGCAGATATGACGGCGTCGGTGCGGGCCGGCACCACCTTGCGAGCACTGCAGGAACACCTCTTGCCGAACAACCAATGGCTGGCTCTGGACCCGCCCACCGCCGGGGTCGGCGCCACCGTCGGCGGGCTGCTGGCAGCAGGCGACTCGGGCCCGTCCCGGTTGCGGTACGGCGGCATACGAGATCTCGTCATCGGCGTCACCCTGGTGCTCGCCGATGGCACGGTGGCCCGCTCCGGTGGTCATGTGATCAAGAACGTCGCCGGCTACGACCTCGCCAAACTCGTCCATGGCTCGCTGGGGTCGCTGGCGTTGGTCGCCGAGGTGGTCGTTCGGCTACACCCGAGGCCGGGGTCAGCGATCACCATGGCAGGCCCAGCGGACGCTGCCCAGGCCACTGCCGCTTCGTTGGCCATCGCGGCCAGCCCGCTGGAACCCGCAGCCGTGGAATGGGTCTCGGATGGCCCCGGGCAGCTGTGTGTCCGCATCGACGGCGCTGCGGCTTTCGTCGAGGCATCCAGCCGGCGGCTGGACCAACTGCTCGGCGGCCTCGGGATCGCCGTCGCGCCGCTCTCGCCGCAGGACGCAGATGTCGCCTGGGCCCGCCATGCCGCGGCGGTCCTGGGCACCGACCAGGAAACTGTCACCCGCATTGCCGGTCGACCCAGTGACTTCGCCGCCATCGCCGGCGAAGCGGCAGAGGCCGCCCGCCGGGCCGGAGTGCAGGTCTGGCTGGCCTCCAGCACGGTTCTGGGCATGCACACCGTGCGCTTCGGCGGCGGGACGCCGGAAGGACACGCACACGCGTTCAGCCAACTCAGCGAACATGCCCGATCCCGGGGAGCGAGCGTGCTGCTCCGGCAGCGTTCCCCAGCCGTGGACGCGCTGGTGGACGCTCTCGGACCGCCGCCCTCGGCAGTCCAACTCCTGCGACGGATCAAAGCACAGTTTGACCCCACCGGACGCCTCGCGCCCGGCCGGTTCCAGCCCTGGTACTGACCCGAACCATTACTGCCCGTTACCTTTTCGCCTGCACTTGCAGCACCGCCCGATCGAGCCCTGGCACCGTTGCACACCTGGAGCCCACCGATGACCGAGCAACCAGACCTCCCCGACGTGCTCGGCCTGCTCGGCGGGGGACAGGCCGCAGACACCGACTGTGCCGAACCCGCGAACGTCCACGCCGCGCCCAGTGCGTTCGACGCGAAGCACCCGCCGAGCGAGGAACTCATCGACGACTGCGTGCATTGTGGGTTCTGCCTACCCACCTGCCCTACCTACATCCTGGAAGGCAATGAAACCAATTCCCCCCGAGGTCGCATCTATCTGATGAAGTTGGGCAACGCCGGCGAGGTCCCGATGGACAAACAATTCGTCGCCAACTTCGACGCCTGCCTGGGCTGCATGGCCTGCGTGACCGCATGCCCGTCAGGTGTCAAATACGACCAGCTCATCGAAGCGGTCCGACCCCAGATCGAACGGAATTGGGCACGCACCCGAGCCGACAGGCTCTTCCGGTTCATGATCTTCAGCCTTTTCCCTTACCCGGCCCGGCTCCGGCCCGCTGCGTTCTTCGGCACCCTCTATCAGCGACTCGGCCTGCGGCGGCTCCTGGCCTCGACCGGCCTACTGACCCGACTGCCCGCACGCCTTCGAGCGATGGAAGCCCTGCTGCCCGCCTTGTCCTTGCGCAGTGTGATCGCCACTCAACCGGCATTCACCCCCGCCATCGGCACCCCACGCCACCGGGTCGGGTTGCTGTCCGGCTGCGTGCAACGGGTCTTTTTCGGCGACGTCAACGCCGCAGCCACCAGGGTGCTGGCTGCCGAGGGTTGCGACGTCATCGCGCCGAGAAATCAGCAATGCTGCGGCGCCCTGTCCAGCCACGCCGGCCGAGAGGAGGAGGCCAAGGAACGGGCACGTCGCCTGATCGACGTCTTCGAAACCGCCGACGTACGAAGCATTGTGGTCAACGTCGCCGGTTGTGGCTCGTCAATGAAGGAATACCCCGTTCTCCTTCGCGACGACCCCGCCTATGCCGGCCGCGCGGTGGCGTTCTCGGCAAAGGTCCGCGACATTTCCGAACTGCTCGATGAGCTCGGACCCGTGGCACCCCGCCACCGGATCAACGCCCGGGTCGCCTACCACGACGCCTGCCACCTGCGACATGCTCAGGGCATCAACGCGCAACCACGGGCCGTGTTGGGTGCCATCCCGGGCCTGGATGTCATGGATATCCCGGAAACCGACATCTGCTGCGGATCGGCCGGCATCTACAACCTCGTGCAACCGGAACCGGCCGAAGAACTCGGCCGGAGAAAGGTGCAACAGATCGCTACCACGGACCCCGACGCGGTCGTCACCTCCAACGCCGGCTGCCTGTTGCAGATCCGCCGCTACCTCGACGCCGGCGTCCCGCTCTTTCACCCCATCCAGCTCATCGACGCCGCCATTCGCGGCGTCGACCCCATCAATGCCGCCGGGAGACAGCAGCAGGCCGAGAGGCAGAGGCAGGAAGAAGGTCGATCCGTAGACTGAGAGCCGGTCCTGCCGGGAGAGAGCTGACACGATGAGCAACCACGGGGTCCCGGTGCCGATGACGACCTTCGATCCGCCGCCGGACATCCGATTGATCGCCGCCGACCTGGACGGCACCCTGCTGGACGACGAACACGAACTGCACGAACACTTCTGGCCGCTGGCGCACGAACTGCACCAACGCGGGATCCTGTTCTGCCCGGCCAGTGGCCGGCAGTACTTCAACCTGTTGACGCGTTTCGCCGACATCGCCGACGAGGTCGTGTTCATCGCCGAGAACGGGACCCTCGTGATGCGACGGGGGCAGGAGATCAGTTCGGACTGCCTCGGGCAGACCGATGTGCACCGGATGGTCACCGTCATGCGAGAGTCCATCGCTTCGGGTGTGAACGCCGGACTCGTTGTCTGCGGAAAACGGTCTGCCTACATCGAGCGCACCGACAGCCCCTTCACCGACGAGGTCGAGCGCTACTACACCCGCCTCCAGCTGGTTGACGACCTGCTTGACCGGCCCGGTGACGATGTCTTGAAAGTCTCGGTCTTCGACTTCGGCGCTGCCGAACGCACCACCGTGCCTGCTGTGGCGGACTTCCAGGCCAGCCACCGGGTCACGGTCTCGGGCGCGCACTGGGTGGACATCACCAGCGGCACCGCCAACAAGGGTCGGGCCATCAGAAATCTGCAGGAGACCTTCCACATCACCCCCGCGCAGACGATGGTGTTCGGCGACTTCCTCAATGACATCGAGATGATGGACGCCGCCGACTATTCCTTCGCCATGGACAACGCGCACCCCGAACTTCGCGAACGCGCGCGGTACCTGGCACCGCCGAACAGCCAGAACGGCGTGGTGCGAACGATCTCAGCGGTCCTCAGGTTGCCCTGGTTGCACTGACTTTCTGCTCGGTCAACGCGCCGAACTGCCGCGGACGAGCATGACCGACCTGATCGGGCCATGCTGTTGCGATGCGGTGGGATCAGCGCCGGCGGCCGTTCGGCGCTTTCGGTGACTGTCCTGCCGACAATGCTGACGCGGACTGACAGAGAATGGACGGTGTGTGATGGCAGCCAGGTCGAGTTCACCCCCGATTGCGCGGCGGCGCCCGGCAGCGGCCGTTGTCGCCGCGGTCCTGGGGATCGTGTTCGGCGCCCAGATTCTCATCGGCTCGGTCACGCAGTTCGGCTACGCGGCCGACAACGGCATGACGTGGTTGCTGGCGGTGATGGTGCTGATCGGCGTGCTGTGGCTCGTCGGCGGCATCCAGGTATTCGGCGGCAGACGCCAGGGCCTGGTGCTCGGGTCGGTGGTGTGGCTGACGCTGTTGCTGGGTTTCCTGGTGTGGGGGTCGATCAACACCCTGATCAACCCGGGCACCTCGATTCCCATGGTGTGGATCGCGGTGGTCGCGGTGTTCTTCGCGGCAATTCCGGTCGTCATCCTCGCGTTCGCCTACCGTCCCACCGTGACGAACTGGATCAACCAGGGCCCACGCTGAGCCGGGTCGTCACCACCGCTGCGCACGACCTGCTCGACCTCGGGCGGCCCGGCCGTCGCACATCGCTGGCGAAGGCGTCGAGGAGCCTGCCGATCACGATCGGAGTCATCAGATGGACAAGCCGAGTCCGGTGCGGCTGGCGGTACTGACCAGTGGGGGAGATGCCCAGGGGATGAACTCGGCGGTGCGCGCCGTCGTGCGGACCGCACTCCATGAGAGGGCCGAGATCTACGCGGTCTACGAGGGGTACCAGGGCCTGGTCGATGGCGGCGAGCGCATCCGGTCAGTCAGTTGGGACGATGTCAGCAGCATCCTGAACCGGGGCGGCACGATCATCGGCACCGCCCGCTCGGCCGGGTTCCGGGAGCGTGACGGAAGGCGCTGCGCGGTACTCAACCTGCTCCGCCTGGGCATTGACCGGTTGATCGTCATCGGCGGTGACGGCAGCCTGTCCGGGGCCGACCTGTTGCGGCAGGAGTGGCCGTCGCTGGTCGCCGAACTGTTCGACCAGGGGGCGATCAGCAAGGATGTCGCGGACCGTCACCCGGCCCTGATGATCGCCGGCCTCGTCGGCTCGATCGACAACGACATGATCGGGACCGAGATGACCATCGGCGCCGACACGGCGCTGCATCGCATCGTCGAGGCCGTCGACGCGATCGCCTCGACGGCCGCCAGCCATCAGCGCAGCTTCGTCGTGGAGGTGATGGGCCGGCACTCCGGCTACCTGGCGTTGATGAGCGCCATCGCAGGCGACGCGGCCTACGTGCTGATTCCCGAGGATCCGCCCGCGCCGGGGTGGGAGGACGACCTGTGCGAGGTGTTGAAGAACGGGCGCGCCGCCGGCCGGCGGAACAGCATCGTGATCATCGCGGAGGGCGCGCAGGACCGGGAGAACACGCCGATCAGCAGCGAGTACGTCCGCACGGTGCTGGAGGAACGGCTCGGTGAGGACACCCGGGTGACAATCCTGGGTCATGTGCAGCGCGGCGGGGCGCCCAGCGCGTTCGACCGATCGATGAGCGCGATCCTGGGGTACACCGCGGTCCACGAGGTCCTGGCCGCATCGCCGCACAGCGTGCCGCAGCTGATCGGCGTCGGGTACAACAGGGTGTCCAAGCAGCCGCTGATGGAGTCCGTGGCGAAGACCCGGGAACTCGGCAGGCTCATCGCAGCAAGGGATTACGACACGGCGCTGGCGATGCGCGGCGACACCTACACCGAAATGGTGCACATCTTCCACTCGATGTCCCACGCGCTGCCGAGTGTCCAAGCCAAGGAGCGACCAACCCGGATCGCCCTACTGCACGTCGGCGGCCTCGCCCCCGGAATGAACGCGGCGGTCCATTCCGCGGTCCGACTCGGGTTGTACCGGGGGCACACCATGCTGGGCGTCCGCAACAGCTTCCGCGGGCTCATCGACGGTGACGTCCGCGAACTCAAGTGGGGTGACGTCGAGGGCTGGACCAGCCACGGCGGGGCCGAGCTGGGCATCAGCCGAGAGATACCGACCGTGAAGGACCTGTACGCCATCGGGCGTGGGCTGGAGCAACACCGAGTCGACGCGTTGCTGATCATCGGCGGGTGGGACGCCTTCCAGGCCGCGCACACACTGAACAACGAGCGCGATCGGTACCCGGCATTCAAGATTCCGATGATCTGCCTGCCCGCGACGATCGACAACAACATCCCGAATTCCGAACTCTCGGTCGGCGCGGACAGCGCACTCAACCTGATCGTGGACTCCATCGACCGCGTCCGGCAGGCCGGCACCGCGTCCAGGCGCTGCTTCGTGGTCGAAACAATGGGCGGCCACTGTGGCTACCTCGCGTTGCTGGGTGGCCTGTCCGGCGGTGCCGTACGCGTGTACCTCCACGAGGAGGGCATCACCTTGCGGGATCTCTCGCACGATGTCGAGCGGATGGTGGACAGTTTCCGGGTCGGTCAGCGCCTTTTCCTGACGGTGATGAATGAAAAGGCCAGCCCGATGTACACCAGCGATTTCCTGTGCCGGCTGTTCGAACAGGAGAGCCGCGGTCTGTTCGACGCGCGCGAGGTGGTGCTGGGTCAGACCCAACAGGGCGGCACCCCGACGCCGTTCGACCGCATCCTGGCCACCCGGTTGGCGGCGCATTCCATCGATTGGCTGAGCAACCAGATCGACACCCGCAAGACCGGCGGTGCGGTGATCGGCCTGTACGAAGGCCGGGTCCGGGTGCTGTCGCTGCGGCGTTCGGAAGAACTCGCGGACTGGGAGAACCGCCGGCCGCTGGAACAGTGGTGGATGCAGCTTCGGCCCATCATCGACGTGCTGGCCGGAAGACTGGCGGTCACCGAGACGACCACGGCCTGAAGCGGCCTGAAGGCCGCCGGCTTCGTGTCAGGTCCGGTCGCTTGGATATTGTTCACCCGACAGCCAAATCCCGAATTCCGGGAATCTCGATCGCTAACAGCGTAGCTCCGGCCGACTTTCGCAAAACGGGCGCAATTGCACGCATCTCGCTATGGTTCGACTGTCCGCCGACCCTGACGGCGGTGCGAGCGAGAGGGCAGCCCATGTCCACCACGCAAGTTTCAGCTCCGGCGGTCACCCGCGTTTCGCTGGTGGCCCCGATCACGGGCGTGCTCGTGCCGATCGAGCAGGTCCCCGACCCGGTCTTTGCCCAGAAGATGGTCGGCGAGGGAATTTCGATCGACCCCTTGAGCAACATTCTTGTCGCGCCGTGTGACGGCGAGGTCATCCACATCCACCCCGCGGCGCACGCGTTGACGATCCGGTCCGCGGAAGGCCTGGAGGTCCTCACACACATCGGGCTGGACACCGTGCACATGAAGGGCGAGGGCTTCACCGTGAAGGTGAAGGTCGGCGACCAGGTGCACGCCGGTGACGAGCTCATCACCTTCGACCTGGATGCCGTCGCGACCAACGCGAAAAGTCTGCTCACCCAGATGGTCATCGCGAATTCGGATCTGCTCTCGGACTTCGCGCCCAACTTCGGCTTCGTGACGGCGGGCCACGACGTGGTGGCGGTGGCGACCCTGGCCGTGGTCGAGGAGGCCGCGGCGGGTGCGGCGGGTGCGGCCAAGCCGGCCGGCAAGAAGGTGACGTCGGACGCCATCCTGGTGCCGAACCCGGTGGGTCTGCATGCCCGGCCGGCAGCCGTGCTGTCCAACCTCGCCGCCCAGTACGAGAGCGAGATCTCCCTCAACCGCGGGGAGGATCAGGCGAACGCGAAGAGCGTGATGGCGATCATGGGCATGGAGGTCCGATACGGCGACAAGGTACGGGTCGTCGCGTACGGCGCCGATGCCGAGGCGGCGGTGACCGATCTCGCCGCGCAGATCGCCGTCGGCCTCGGCGAGGAGGGCGTCGTTCCGATCGCCGAGGCCGGCGCCGAGCCGGCCGCCGCGGCCGCGCCCCCGGTGCCGGTGGCGCGGGCCCCGCGCCGACGCTCGGAGGATCCCAATGTGCTCCTCGGCGTCGCCGCCTCGCCGGGTTTGGGTGTCGGCACCGTGGTGCAGGTCCGGCACGAGGATTTCGAGGTCAAGGAGGACTCGAACGACCGGCACCGGGAGCGCCGCCGGCTCAACGACGCGATCGACCGGTCGATGGTCCAACTCGAGGCCTTGGAGGACCGCTTGACGAACGAGGCCGACGCCGACAAGGCGGCGATCTTCTCCGCTCATCGGGAGATTCTGCGCGATCCCGACCTGATGGACCTGGCGATGAGCGGGATCGACAAGGGCAAGACCGCCGCCTTCGCCTGGCGCAAGGCCTACCAGCGGTACGCCGACCGGCTCGCCGGGCTGAAGAGCGAAATCCTCGCCGGGCGCGCTGTCGATGTGCGCGATGTCGGCCAGCGAGTCCTGCAGGAGATCACCGGGCAGCGCCGCGAGCAGGCCGAGATCCCCGCCGGCTCAATCCTTGTCGCCGAGGATCTGACCCCGTCGGACACGGTCTCGCTGGACCCCACCAAGGTGGTGGGGTTCTGCACGACGTCGGGTGGGGCGTCCTCGCACGTGGCGATCCTCGCGCGGGCCTTGGACATCCCGGCCGTGGCCGGGATCGACCCGCGGGTGCTGGACATCTCCAACGGCACCCGGGTCATCCTGGACGGTGCCGCGGGCACCCTGCGAATCAATGTCACCGAGGACGAGGTCGAGCGGATCCGGCGGCGCCAGGCCAAGCACCTGGAGCGCCGCGCCGTCGAACTCGCCCACGCCGACGAGCCGGCGACCACTTCGGACGGGCACCACGTGGAGGTGGTCGCCAACATCGGTGGCCTGGAGGACGCCCAGGCGGCGATGACGAAGGGCGCTGAGGGCGTCGGCCTGCTGCGCTCCGAGTTCGTCTTTCTGGAGCGCCGGAGCGCGCCGAGCGAGGACGAGCAGGCAGAGATCTACCGGGACATCGCCGCGGCGCTCAAGCCGGGCCAGCCGCTCGTCATCCGCACCCTGGATGTCGGCGGAGACAAGCCGCTGCCCTATTTGCCGATCGCCCAGGAGGAGAACCCGTTCCTCGGGATGCGCGGCATCCGGGTCGGCCTGGACCGGCCGGAGATCCTGCGCACCCAGGTGCGGGCGATCCTGCGGTCGGTCGACTCCGGCGCGAAGATCAACGTGATGTTCCCGATGATCGCCACGATCGAGGACTTCCGTTTGGCCAAGGCGATTTTCGAGGAGGAACGGGAGGCCCTCGGCGTTGCGCCGGTCCCGGTGGGGATCATGGTCGAGGTGCCGTCGGTGGCCGTGATGGCCGCGCAGTTCGCCGCCGAGGTGGACTTCTTCTCGGTCGGCACCAACGACCTGACGCAGTACACCCTGGCCATGGACCGTGGTCACCCCAGGCTCGCCCCCCAGGTGGACGGCCTCAACCCGGCCGTCCTCGGGTTGATCGGCCAGGCCGTCACCGCAGCGCACGCCGCCGGAAAATGGGTCGGGGTGTGCGGTGGCATCGCGTCCGACCCGCAGGCCGTGCCGCTGCTGGTCGGTTTGGGCGTCGACGAGTTGTCCGTCAGCGTCCCGGCCATTCCCGCCGTGAAGGCGCAGATCCGCTCGCTGTCCCTGACGGACTGCCAGGAGTTGGCCGCCCGCGCTCTCACCCAGGACTCCGCAGCCTCGGTTCGTGCCCTCGTGCCGACCGATGACGACGACGCCTGAGCCAACCCCCCCCGACCGTCCGCGGAAGGAACCACCGATGACAACGACCACGGCCGACGCTCCGGTCAGCAAGACAGCGGCCACCCCCAACCCGTTGAAGAAGATCTGGAGTGACTTCTTCGGCTTCCTGCAGAAGCTCGGGAAATCGCTCATGCTGCCGGTGGCCGTGCTGCCGGTCGCCGGCATCCTGCTCGGCGTCGGCGGCGCCTTCATCGGCAACTACAAGCAGGCCGCCGTCGACGCCGGTTACTGCACGGTCGACGGGGTGGCGTTCGCCGGCGACAAGGCCGCCTGCCTGGCCCAGCTGCCCAAAGTGGTCGTCGGCGACCCGCTCGCGGCCGGTATCGTCGCGAAGCCGCTGTATGTCTTCCTGCAGATCATGCAGGGCTCCGGTGACCCCATCTTCGGCGCCCTCGGCCTGATCTTCGCCATCGGCGTCGCGCTCGGCATCGCCAAGAACGACGGCGTCTCCGCGCTCGCCGCGACCGTCGGCTACCTCGTGATGAACGGGACCATCGGCGTCGTCGCCGCCGCGCGTGGCATCAAGACCACGGCCGTCCTCGGTGTCCAGACGCTCGACACGAACGTGTTCGGCGGCATCCTGATCGGCATCATCGCCGGGTACCTATTCAACCGCTTCTACCGGATCAAACTGCCGCCCTACCTTGGCTTCTTCGCGGGCAAACGGTTCGTGCCCATCGTCACGGCCTTCGCCGCGATCGCGCTCGGCACCGTGCTCGCCTTCCTCTGGCCACCGGTCGGCGACTTCATCGAGAACACCGCCAATCAGGTCATCAACGCGAACACTCCCGTTGCGGTCTTCCTCTACGGCCTCGTCGAGCGCGCCCTCCTCCCCTTCGGCCTGCACCACATCTGGAACGCGCCGTTCTTCTACGTGATCAACATCGGCGGCTGGCCCGATTGCAACGGCATCCTGCCGTGCTTCTTCCGCGGCCACCCGGAGTCCGGCATCTTCGGCGGCGGGTTCCTCGTCAAGATGTTCGGTCTGTGCGGCGCGGCGTTGGCGATCTGGCGGGCGGCGAAGCCGGAGAACCGGGTCCGCATCGGCTCGATCATGCTCGCGGGGGCCCTCACCACCTTCCTCACCGGCATCACCGAGCCGCTGGAGTTTTCCTTCCTGTTCGTCGCGCCGCTGCTGTTCGTGGTGCACGCCTTCCTGTACGGCTCCGCGTTCACCGTCATGTACGAGCTCGGCGGCCGGCTCGGCTACACCTTCTCCCAGGGCGGCATCGACTATGTGCTCTTCTACGCGAACGGCATCAAACCCTGGCTGGTGCTGGTCGTCGGGCCGATCTACTTCGCCCTCTATTTCGTGGTCTTTTCCGGCCTGATCCGAATCTTCAACATGAAGACACCCGGCCGGGAGGACGAGCAAGTCGATGTGCAGGACGCCAGAGAGGACTCCGCGAACCGGTTCGCCCAGCAACTCGTCCTGGCTTTCGGCGGCCGGAGCAACATCAAGGACCTGGACGCCTGTATCACCCGCCTGCGGGTGGGGGTGAACGACATCGGCAGGGCCGACCAGAAGAAACTCAAGGCCCTGGGCGCGGCCGGTGTGCTGGTCGTCGGAGACAATATGCAGGCGATCTTCGGCACCAGGTCGGAGAATCTCAAGACCGATATCGAGGAATACCTCAAAGTCGCCGGGGACGAGGCCGAACTCAGTCCCGATGCGGTTGCCGAGGTCGTCTACGAGGCACCAGGTGTCCAACCGAAACTGCGTGATCCGATGGCCGCGGAAAAGGCCAGGGACTTCATCGCCGGGCTCGGCGGACCCGACAACATCAGCAACGTCGAGTCCGCGGCCGAAACCAGATTACGGGTCAGGGTCAAGGACCCCGCAGCCGTCGACGAGGCCGCCCTCAAGGCCGCAGGAATCGCCGGCATGGTCTCCGTCGGCGAGCGGACATGGCACCTCATCGCCGGCCCCAACGCCGACCAATACGCCGGGGAAATGCGCGGACAGCTGGCCGCCACGCCCGTACCTGTGTGACCGGAGGCGAAATCGGTACCCTCTGACAGATCGAAGGCCATGCCCGCTGAGAAACCTGAGTTCCCCGCCGGTTTCCTGTGGGGTGGGTCCGTCGCAGCCAACCAGTGCGAAGGCGCCTATCAGGCCGACGGCAAGGGGTGGTCCATCCAGGACGTGATGCCGCACGGTATTGCGGGACCGCGCACGCAGGTGCCGACGCCGGACAACCTCAAACTCGTCGGCATCGACTTCTATCACCGCTACGCGGAGGACATCGCGCTCTTGGCGCAGATGGGCTTCACGGTGTTCCGAACGTCGATCGCCTGGTCGCGCATCTTCCCCAATGGTGACGACCTCGAGCCGAACGAGGCGGGCCTGGCCTTCTACGACCGCGTCTTCGACGAACTCGCCCGGTACGGCATCACGCCGCTGGTGACGCTCTCGCATTACGAGACCCCGCTCGCCCTGGCGATGAAGTACAACGGCTGGGCCAGCCGCGAGCTCATCGGCTTCTTCGAGCACTATTGCCGCACCGTCTTCGAACGTTTCGGCGGCAAGGTGAAGTACTGGCTGACCTTCAACGAGATCAACTCGGTGCTGCACGAGCCGTTCATGTCCGGCGGGATCGATACCCCGAAGGAGCAGTTGTCGAAGACGGATCTGTACCAGGCCATCCATCATGAGCTGGTGGCCAGCGCACTGGCCACGAAGATCGCGCACGAGGTCATCCCGGACGCCTTGGTGGGTTGCATGATCCTGGCCATGCCCACCTACCCGCTGACACCCCACCCGGACGACGTGGTGGCGACCATGCACGCCGAGCATGCCAACTACGCGTTCGGCGACATCCATTGCCGCGGCGAGTATCCCGGCTATTTCCTGCGGACGCTGGCCGAGGCCGGTGTGCGGCTGGACATCACCGACGCCGACCGCGAGATCCTCCGCAACACCGTCGATTTCGTGTCGTTCAGTTACTACTCGAGCCTGTGCGAGACAGCCGACGAAGCCAAGAAGGCCGGCCAGCAGGGCAACATCTTCGGTGGGGTGGCCAACCCGCTGCTGGAGACGTCCGCGTGGGGCTGGACGATCGACCCGCAGGGCCTGCGGGTCGTCCTGAACGACTTCTGGGAACGGTGGCAGAAGCCGTTGTTCATCGTCGAGAACGGTGTGGGTGCCGTCGATCAGCTGGTCGAGGTGGACGGGGTGACGACCGTGGTCGACGACTACCGGATCGGCTACCTGCGCGACCACCTGATCCAAGCGCGGGAGGCGATCGCCGATGGCGTGCAGCTGATGGGCTACACCGCCTGGGGCTGTATCGACCTGGTGTCGGCGTCCACGGCTGAGATGAGCAAGCGGTACGGCTTCATCTACGTCGACCGCCACAACGACGGCTCCGGCACGCTCCAGCGCTACCGGAAGAAGTCCTTCCACTGGTACGCCGAGGTCATCCGGACCAACGGGACCAGCCTGGATCACTCTCGTGGGTGACGCCGGGAACTGACCGGACCGAGCAGGATTTCGCGATCAGGTCCCGCATCCGTTCGCCATCCTGCGGTGCGCGCGCCTCCAGTTGCCTTCGTACGGCCACCCTCCGTTCACCTCGGATCCGTACCGTCGAGAGTGCAATGAGGTTTCCAGGACCGCACGTTCGCGCTCACTGTGCGCGCTGTCCGGTGCCGGGCTCAAGGCGTCGCTGATGATCGGGAGCGGAGCTCGTCGCGATCCCTCGCCTCCCGCGATCAGGCGGAGCAGCCGGACACAGGTTCCTCGCACCAAGGGCCACTCCGTCAGCGCGGAATGGGGTTGCCAGTTTCTGTCTGCGCACTGTCGCGCTCACGGCCGGAGAACCGGGAATCCGCTCAGTTGTTGCCGACAACAAAGGTGCTGATGCACAGATGACCATGCGTATCGATGTCGAGAATCTGAACGTCTTCTACGGAGATTTCCTCGCGGTCGAGGGGGTGACGATCACGATGGTCCCGCTGACCGTGACCGCCTTCATCGGACCGTCCGGATGCGGGAAGTCGACCGTCCTGCGCACACTCAACCGGATGCACGAAGTGATCCTCGGTGGGCGGATCACCGGCACTGTACGGCTCAATGGTGAGGACCTGTACGGCCCGGGTGTCGACCCGGTCAACGTCCGCCGGCGGGTCGGGATGGTGTTCCAGCAACCGAACCCCTTCCCGACCATGTCCGTCTACGACAACGTCGGCGCGGGCTACCGGCTCGCGGGTGTCCGGAAATCCAAGAACGACATGGACGCCATCGTGGAGGGCGCCCTGAAACAGGCGAACCTGTGGCAGGAGGTGAAGGACCGGCTCGATCGTCCCGGTGCCGGATTGTCCGGCGGGCAGCAGCAGCGGCTGTGCATCGCCAGGGCCATTGCCGTCGACCCAACGGTGTTGCTGATGGACGAGCCGTGCTCCGCGCTTGATCCGATCTCCACGATGGCGATCGAAGACCTGATCGACGAGCTCAAGGCCAGCTACACGATCGTCATCGTGACCCACAACATGCAGCAGGCCGCCCGGATTTCTGATCGCACAGCGTTTTTCAACCTCGCCGCGGTCGGCGAGGCCGGCCGGCTGGTCGAGTACGCGGACACCGCGAAGATCTTTTCCACGCCCGACCTGCAGTCCACCGAGGACTACGTTTCCGGCCGGTTCGGCTGACCCGGAATTGGCCGAGGCGACCGCCCCACCTTGCTTCCCATGGAGATCACCGTGAACCAGCGCAGTGCTCTTGAAGCCTTTCTTCATGACCTGCTGCCGCACTCTCGCGCCGACCGCGACGAACTCGAGCGTCGGATCCGGCGCGCCGAACTGGACGCAGCGGCCGCCGCGGTGCTGGCCCGCGCCACCGATCCCACAGTGCGCTCCGTCCTGCATCTGCACCGTCCGGTGACCGACACCTCGGCCGCGATGCCGGTGTGTCAGGGCTGCGACAGTTACGACGGACCGGACGCTGAGCCCCCGGAATGGCCGTGCCGTACCTGGACCCTGATCCAGCAGCAGCTGAACCTGTGACCCCGGCGGACCCAGCCGATCAGGACGCTGCGACACTCCGACCCGGCCGGCCGTCATCGGGAACCGCCAGGCGCCAGGATCGCAGTGGGCGCATCAGCGAATTCTTCTTGTCGTGGTGGCCGGTCATCCGCTGCAGGATGTCGTCGAGAGCGGCGACGGCGTCCAGGATGTATGGCCCCTTGTTCAGCATGACGCATTCGGCGCGCACACCCATGGCGGCGTCGGTGATTTCCGCTCTTGACGGCCGGCCGGTGCGGGCCAGGCGGTCGAGCACCTCGGTCGCCCAGATCACCGGTAGGTGAGCAGCCTCGGACAGCCACATGATCTCTTCCTGCAGTTCGGCCAGTCGCTCGTAGCCGCACTCGCCGGCCAGATCCCCGCGGGCGATCATCACACCGGTGTGCGCACGGCACATCGCGGCCAGCAGAATGGCCGGCAGGTTCTGGAATCCCTGGGCGGTCTCGATCTTGACGACAATGCCGAGCCCGGTGTCTCCAAGGTCTTTCAGCGCCGCCAGCAGGTCCTCGACGTCCCGGGCGGTCCGCGCGAAGGACAACTCCACGAGATCTGCGTGCTCGGCGATGAAAGGCAGGATCGCCCGGTCGCCGGCGGTGAGGGCGGGGATCGGCACGACGGTGTCGGGCAGGTTGATGCCTTTGCCGCCGCGCAGCCGTGACCCGTTGAGGCCGGCGTTGGTGATTCGGATGGTGAACTGCTCGTCGTCGGCGTGGATCACTTCGCCACTCATCTTGCCGTCATCGAGGTGGACGGCATGCCCGATCTGGACGTGGCCGAATGCCTCCGGGAGGGTGCATCCGATATGCGCGGGACCCTGGCCGGAGACCGGAGCCGGCGTACAGTCCCGGGTCACCACCAGCTCGTCGCCGCGGTGCAGCGTCAGGAATTGTTCTGTCGCGGGCAGGGCGGCGACGGGGGCCCGGTCCCCGCCGCGAGTGCGCAGCACGGTGCCGGTCGCGACGTACGCAGTGTGCCGGGTCGACACCAGAACCCCGCCCAGGTCCACCGACTCCACGGTGAGGTGCCGGTGCGCGCCCCTGGTGTCGGAGAGTTCGATCGAGTCCTCGACCACGAGGTGGGCCAGCCACTCCCTGGGCACCCGGAGCGTGGGCAGGTCCGGACGCGGCGGGTGGCTGGACTTCTCCGAGGAGGTCAGCCAGCAGCGCGCCGGCGCGCTGACCCGGCCGACGGTGTCCCGCGTCGGGCGGAGCTTGAGCACCTGCGGTCCGTCGGCAAGTGGACCCGTGCGTAGTTTCGGGCCCGGGAGGTCCATCGCCACCCGACACTCACCGCCGGTGGCGGACGCCGCCCGTCGGACGTTGGCGATCATCGCGGCCCACGCACTGGGATCGTCATGAGCGCAGTTCACCCGAGCCACGTTCATTCCGCTCTCGACCAGCTCTCGTACCAATTCCTCGTCGGTCGCAGCCTCGGGCGGCAGGGTCACCATGATCCGGGTTCGCCGGTCGGCTGGCTCCGGACCGAAAAGCTCCACCGCGCGCCGCCGCAGGAGTCGGGAACCGTCACCGAACCCGACGACCGGCTCGCGGGCGCTGCCCGGGTTGCCGGCCAGCGTTTCGACCGTCGACGTGAGCGCCTCCACGGTGGCCTGCACATGTGGCTCGCAGCGACCCATCGAGGACAACCCGAACGCGGCGAGCTGTGGTTGGAGCTCCCGCAGATCACCCTGCCGGAGAGCCCAGTAGTGCACCAGATTCACGGCACTGGAACGGTTCTCCGTGTCGACGCCGGCAATCTGGGGTGCCCAGAGGAGCTCGGCCTCGGCCAACCGGTTCCGCACGGCGCGCAGCTGTTGAGCCACGACAGTCAGTTCGACGTCGTTTGCCGACAGCCCGGCTACCGGTCCGGGCCGAGAGCTGGAGTCGACGGACGGCCCGACATCGACCTCGGCGGTCCCGCCGTTCGTCAGGCCACTCGATCCGCCGGGCACTCGCGCAGTCTCAGTCATGTCACCCCAGTACAGCCGGACCAGATGAACGGACGGGGTTTGCCAGATGACGCGGGCGACAACCCGTTTCACTGTCGACGGCCTACGTGTCGACGCAGGGCCGACACGATCGTGCAACAGTCGCCGGCTACGACCCGGGTCGCGAGCTCTCCTGCATCGGTGGGCCAACTGGCGCAGGCTGCCAGGGGGCTGACCAGGTCAGCCGTGTTCCGCCGTCGTCCGGTTCGGTCACCGCGAGCCTGCCGCCGCGGTTCTCGGCGCGGAGGCGCATGTTCCGCAGTCCGCTGGAGCGGGTCGGCTTCCCAATACCTTTCCCGTTGTCAGTGATCTCGAGGGTGAAGGTATCGGCTGCCAGCACAGCCGAGATGGTGACCTTGCTGGCGCGGGCGTGCCGGGCGCAGTTCGACAGGGCTTCGCGGGTCACGGCGAGGACGTCGGCGGCAAGGGGTTCGTCGACAAGGAGATCGATGGGTCCGGTGACGTGGATCAGGGGGGCATAGCCGAGTTGTTCGGTGTGGGATTCGGCGATGGCGACGATGCGTGTCTGCAGCCCGGCAGGGTCATGCAGGTGACGTTGCAACCGGAAGATGGTGCTGCGGATCGTTCTGATGACCCGGTCGAGGGAGTCGACGTACACATTGATTCTGCGGATGTGGGCGGGCTTGTCAGTCACCGAGGCCAATCCTTGGAGTCCCATACCCAGCGCGAAGAGCTCGCCGATCACGTTGTCGTGCATGTCGAAGGCGATCCGGTCGTGGTCCTCGAGCTGCGCGTTGCTGATCTGGGTATCCCGGGCCTCGGCGAGGGCAAGCGCGACGGCGGCCTGGATGCCGAAAGAAGTTGCCATGTCAAGTTCGGTCTCGGTGAAACCGTCCCGACTGTCGACCCTGCCGATCGTCACCGCCCCGCGAGCATGGCCGCCCGCGGTCAGCGGGACGGTCATCGACGATCCACCGGTGAGACTCATCCCCAGTGGATCGGTGTCCCGGCTGTCGTGGCTGAGCAGGGCCGGTATGCCGCTGCGGATGACTCGACCCGGCTGGCAGGTGTCTGCTGCCGCTGTACGGCCGGTCAGGCCGGACGCCGCTTCGCCGGCCGTGACGGCGACCGTGACGTCATCCTCGCCCTGCGGCAGGGTCACAATCGCCCAGTCCGCGTCCGCGGCCGTGATCGCCGCTTCCGTCACGCACCGCAGACGGTCGACCGTGCCTGCGGTGAGCAGCAGGTTGGTCATCTGACTTGACGCCGTGAGCCAGCGCCGGCGATGCTCCGAGTCGGCCAGCAGGCGAGCGTTGGCGATCGCCACCCCGGCGGTCGCGGCCAGCGCTGTGACCAGTTGCTCGTCCTCTGCGGAGAAGGCTCCTCCCGGTAGCGCCTTGAGATAGAGCGTGCCGAAGGCCCGGTCACCCACGTGGACCGGCACCCCGAGGAATCCGCCCACAGACGGGTGACCGGGCGCGAAGGGACCCGCTCCGACGGGGAGGCTACCCGGGGCCCCGTTCGAGTCGAATCCTGCGGTCAACAGATCGCGGACGCCCTGCCCACTGGGCAGCTCACGAATCCTGCCAACCAGGTCTTCGTCCATCCCGACGTGGACGAACTCCTGTAACCGCGCTTCGCGCCCGAGGACCACGATTGCCGCGTACCTGGCCCCCAAGAGGTTGCGTGCTGCATCGACGATGTGGCGCAACAGTGCGGGCAGGCTCAGATCCGCGGCGACGGCGGCATTGGCGCGCAGCAGCCCACGCAGCCTGCCCTGGGTCGACAGCACGTCGTCGGCCCTGTCCCGCAGCTGCTCGAGCAGTTGATCGAGTTCGAGCCGGGGGATGTCGGGAAACTGAAGTGCCTCGGTGGCGACGCGGTCTTCTTGACGGCCGGCGCTTGCCGTGGATTCCTCGGCCGAGATCGCTGAAGCAGAAACATGATTCGTCATGACAGCCGCCCGGATCACCCACCAGTGCGCGCGGCGATGAGGTCAACGACCGACGCCGGGGTTTCGCGCGATGCCGATGTCAAGCTTGGTCAACCATGTCGGCCCGACCAACCCCTCAACGGTACGCCACGGGGCAACTGCTTCGGATTGGTGCCGACCCGGCTCACGAGCGCCCGGTCATGCGGCTGCAGCGCCCTTGAGCCACGGCAGGTCCTCGGTGCCGTGCCCGGGTCCTGGGGTCCAGGCGGTGCGACCTCGGGCGAGCGTGCACGCCGACTGAAGGTACTCATCCTGCAGGGTCGGCGCCTGGCGGCACTCCGTTGCCTGGTCAGGAAGCGGTGCGGGCTCCGCAATGTCGTTCGGGTGGGTGGTGATCTCGGGCATCGACGGTCAATCCCTCCGGCTGGTCGAGAAGCGTCACGGCGTCGCGGGGTCGGTCCGACCCGGTTGGGGACGAAGCCGGCGCGCGGCGGTCGGGCCCGGCATGTTGTTAGCAGATTAGCCGCTCGTGCAGCTAAACAGCTAACGGCCTGCGTGTGGCGGTCACCACAAGTGCGGCTCGTCGCCGAGCGCAGATGCTCGCATGACAACCTCTACACATCAACGGAGCCAGTGACCCCACCACAAGGAGCAACACAGTCGATGACGGCCACCCTGTGACGAGTTCCCCGCACCCGGCAGCTTTCCCGGCGCGGCGCACGGCCGTCATTACCGGGGCCGCATCCCCCCGCGGCATCGGACGGGCCACCGCCGCCCGGTTGGCCCGCGACGGATGGTCCGTGGCGATCCTGGACATCGATGGGGTCGCCGCCGAGCGCGTTGCGAGCGAGGTGGCCGACAAGTACTCGGTGCCCACCTTGGGTGTCGGCGCGGACATCTCGGACGAGCAGTCGGTGCAGGCGGCCGTCGCCCTGGTCGAATTATCGCTGCCGCCCATCATCGGGCTGGCCAACGTGGCCGGGGTCAGTTCCCCCGCAGAGTTCCTGGACGTGACACCCGCCGAGTGGGACCGGGTGTTCGACGTCAACATGCGCGGCACCTTCCTGGTGACCCGGCGGGTGCTACCGGCGATGATCGCGGCCGGTGTCGGTCGGATCGTCAGCGTCTCCTCGATCTCCGCCCAGCGTGGCGGTGGAACCTACTCGAAGGTTCCCTACAGCGCGTCCAAGGCGGCCGTGATCGGGTTCTCCCGGGCGCTGGCGCGGGAAATGGGCCCGCACCACATCACCGTGAACGCCGTCGCCCCAGGGCCGATCGACACCGAGATCATGGGCGGCACCCTGACCGATGAGCGCAAGGCGCAGATGAGCGCCGAGATCCCCCTGGGCCGGGTCGGCACCGTCCAGGACGTGGCCGCCCTGTTGACGTTTCTGATGAGCGAGGACGCGGGGTACATCACCGCGGCCACCTACGACGTCAACGGCGGCCTGCAAGTGTCGTGATCCACACGGGCATTCCGGGACCTGCTCGGTCCCGGAAGTGCCCGCGACACCGGCGATTTCACCCCTGGGCAACCCTGCCGTCGGATTTGTCCGTGCGCCGTCACCAGGTGTGTTCGGCCGCAACCCATCTGGACGCTTCCGGGTGTTCACTGGGCGGACATAGGGTTGCGCCGCGCCGGATCCGGCGTACCCCCGGCCGGTCCTTGCCCTCCTCACCGGGGGGCGTCACCCCACAACACTGGGAGAACTCATCCGATGAGCACAGTCAGCCGCCGTACCTTCCTGTCCGGAACCGCCGCGACAGCGGCGGCCGTGCTCGCCGGGGTTGGCTTCGTGGACACCGCCCGGGCCGACCCTCGTGACGCCGGTGATCGTGGCCCGGACAATTTCCGGCTCACCGTGATGGGCACCACCGACCTGCACGGTAACGTTTTCAACTGGGACTACTACAAGGCCGCCGAGTACGGCGACACGGCGCACAACGACGTCGGTCTGGCGAAGGTCTCCACGCTGATCACCGCGCTGCGAACGACGGTTGGCGGTAGCAACACCCTCCTCATCGACCGCTGGCCGTAGGCTGATCTTGACCTGGAATGATCTTGGGAGGAACTGAGTGGCGCATCAAACATCCGTGACATTGGTCGACGACCTTGACGGCGG
>Ga0208588_1000012_pt1 | contig 54536 bp, 55 predicted proteins | sample NGESurshal092012_8_FD_184483 | JGI IMG/M metagenome (GOLD analysis project Ga0208588, IMG submission 184483) | Arctic peat soil microbial communities from Barrow, Alaska - NGEE Surface sample 415-3 shallow-092012 (SPAdes) | ecosystem: Environmental > Terrestrial > Soil > Wetlands > Peat ...
GTTTGGTTGTCTTCGCAAACACCATGTTCCCAGCTCGGAGGGCATCCCTACGTCATAGACACGACTCCAGCGCCATCCAACTCACGGATCTGGGTCTGATCTGGTCCACACTGGTTGTTCACCACCGTTCACCGTGCTGATGTCGCTGTTGACGTCACTGCGGTGATCGCAACTGGCCGTGCACCCGATGAGACACGAACCCAGGAGGACCACCACCATGACCGGCACCGTCGTCGACCGCGAGCTGCCCACCGCCGAGGCCGCCGACCTGCTCGAGCTGACCAGGGACCTGGTGGCTCGCGAGCTGCAGCCGCGGGCGGACAAGTCCGAGGCTGCGCACTCGTTTCCGCGGGAGCTGTTCGCCCAACTCGGCGAACTCGGGCTGCTCTCGCTGCCGTACCCGGAGCGGTTCGGCGGCGGCGGCCAGCCGGCCGTTGTCTACCTGCAGGTGCTGGAGGAACTCGCTCGCGGCTGGGCGACGGTCGCGCTCGGCACCAGCGTGCACGTGCTGGCCTGCAGCGGGCTGGCCGAGTTCGGCACCCCCGAGCAGCAGGAGCGGTTCCTGCCGGAGCTGCTGGGCGGGTCCACCCTGGGCGCCTACTGCCTGTCCGAGCCGCACGCCGGTTCCGACGCCGCCGCGATGCGCACCAGGGCGGTTCGCGACGGTGACGAGTACGTGATCACCGGCACCAAGGCGTGGATCACGCACGGCACGATCGCCGACTTCATGCTGGTCGCCGCCCGCACCGGCGACGGCGAGGGCGCGCGGGGGATCAGCGCGTTCCTGATCCCGGCGTCGGCGCCGGGCGTCACAGCCGGGACACCCGAGCGCAAGATGGGCTTCCGGGCGTCACCGACCAGCCAGGTGCAGTTCGACAACGTCCGGGTCTCCGCCGATCGGCGGATCGGCAATGAGGGACAAGGCTTTTCGATCGCAATGGCCGCCCTGGACGCCGGCCGGCTGGGCATCTCGGCGTGCGCGGTGGGGCTGGCGCAGGCCGCCCTTGACGTGGCGGCCGACTACGCGGGCCAGCGGGTGGCGTTTCACCGGCCGATCGACGAGTTCCAGGGTGTCTCGTTCCTGCTGGCCGATGCCGCGACGCAGATCGCCGCCGCCCGGCAGCTCTACCTGTATGCGGCCCGGCGCAAGGACGCGGGCAGGGCCTACTCGACCGAGGCCGCGATGGCCAAGCTCACCGCGACGGACGTGGCCATGAAGGTGACCACCGACATGGTGCAGGTGCTCGGCGGTGCCGGGTACGTGGAGGACTACCCGTTGGAGCGGTACATGCGGGAGGCCAAGGTGCTGCAGATCGTCGAGGGCACCAACCAGATCCAGCGGATGGTGATCGCCCGCTCGCTCAAGGCCCGCCCGGTGAACGCACCGACCAGCAACGCATGAGCCATGTCACGGTGTACACCAGGGTCGACTGCCACCTGTGCGAGGTAGCGGTGACCGAGGTGGCGAAGATCGCAGAGGCGCGCGGCGCGAGCTGGTCGGCGGTCGACGTGGACGCCGATCCGGACGACCGCGCGGAGTACGGCGACCGGGTTCCGGTGATCCTGGTGGACGGCGTCGAGCACGGCTACTACCACGTGGAACCCGATCGGCTGCGCCGCGCGCTGGGCGGCTGAGGGTTCGCTCGGACCCCCTGCCGGTGACCCAGGTCACAACGTCCAGTCCGCTCCCACATGCTGGGATTCTGGTCCCATCGCGACTTTGTGCACGCCTGCACGAATGGTTAGGCTGCGCGTACCGGGGACCTACCACATGTCGGTCGCCACGGCGCCGGTGGGGGCGTGTTCCCCACTGTGGAGGCAAACGGGTGACAGGGCAGGTCGGCGGGGCTCGGGAGAGTGGTCGCGCGCGGACCATCCCGGCGGCCACCGTTGCCCGCCTCGCCGCCTACCTGCGGATACTGTCCGGACTCGGCGATCGCCCGGGTGAACATCAGTCGACGATCTCCTCCGACGAGCTGGCTCAATCGGCGGGGGTGAATTCGGCCAAGCTGCGGAAAGACCTGTCGTTCCTCGGCTCCTACGGCATCCGCGGAGTCGGCTACGAGGTCGGCACCCTCACCGAGGAGATCAGCCGCACCCTGGGAGCGCACCGCGCCCACCGCGTTGCGCTGGTCGGGCTCGGCAATCTCGGCCAGGCGCTCGCCGGCTACCCGGGCTTCGCCGGCCGTGGCTTCGTCATCTCCGCCCTGTTCGACGCCGACCCGCAGCGGGTGGGCCGGCAGGTCGCCGGCCGGGCCATCCAGCACATCGATGACGCCGGGGCCGTCTGCCGGGCCAGCGGCGTCACCATCGGGGTCATCGCCACCCCGGCCAGCGCCGCCCAGCAGGTCGCCGACACCCTGGTGTCCGCCGGGGTCCGGTCCATTCTCGACTTCGCGCCCGGCGTGCTCACCGTTCCCGACGACGTCGAGGTCCGGCACGTCGACCTGTCGCTCGAACTGCAGATTCTGGCCTTCCACGAGTCCCGACGGGCCGGCGACCTGCCCGACCACCGCGGCCAACCGGCAGTCGGTGTGCCCGAACCCGGTGCGAGCGAACCACTGGTCGCCACCGGGCGTTCCGGGCCGGTCGCGGTGACGTCATGACCGGCAGGCCCGCTCCGATGATCTGTTCTGGCGATCCCTGGTGGATCGCAGGCTTCCGCGGGCTCTCCGCGGCGGTCACCCCCTGGTCGGTGTCGCAGGGTCTGCGCGCCGGCGTACCTCCACGCGCAAGGAGCACGACATGACCCGTGCACGCAGAACCGTCGGCCGCATCGCCTTTGTCGGCGCTGGTCCGGGTGATCCCGGGCTACTGACCATGAGGGCCGCCGAGGCGCTCGCCGCGGCCTCGGTCGTCGTCACCGATCCGGATGTGCCGGCCGACGTCACGGCGCTGGCCGTGCGGGCCGAGATCCGGCCTGCGGTGGGCGAACCGGCGGAGGTGGCCAAGTCGCTGGTGGCGGCCGCCCGGCTGGGCCAGTACGTGGTCCGCCTGGTGGCCGGTGATGTGCTGACCGCCGACCCGGTGGTGCGGGAACTGCAGGGGGTGTCCCGCAGCCAGGTGCTGTTCGACGTCATCCCGGGGCTCTCCGCCGCCGCGGTGGCGTCCTACTCGGGTATTGCCGTCGGCTCGGTGCACACCATCGCGGACGTGCGCTCCACCTCCGACTGGTCGCGGCTGGCCGCCGCGCCCGGCATGTTGCTGCTGCAGGCGGCAGCCGGTCACCTGGCCGACACCTCCGCCCTGCTGTCCCTGTCCGGGATGGCCGGTGAGACCCCGGCGTCGGTGACCTCCGGCGCGACCCTGCCCACCCAGCGCACGGTGGACGGCACGCTGGCCACTTTGGACGGCATCGGCGGCGACATGATCGGGCCGCTGGTGGTGACGGTCGGCGCCGGCACCTCACTGCGTGGCCGCCTGTCCTGGTGGGAGAACCGTGCGCTGTACGGCTGGCGGGTGCTGATCCCGCAGACCAAGGATCCGGCCGAGGGCATGCTCGACCTGCTCCGGATGCACGGCGCGATCCCGCAGCGGGTGCCGACGGTGGCCGTCGAGCCGCCGCGCACCCCCGCGCAGATGGAGCGGGCGGTCAAGGGTCTGGTCGACGGGCGCTACCAGTGGGTGGTGTTCACCTCGACCAACTCGGTGCGCGCCGTCTGGGAGAAATTCACCGAGTTCGGCCTGGACTCACGGGCCTTTTCCGGCGTGCGGATCGCCTGCGTCGATACTGCGACCGGTGACGCCGTTCGCGCGCTCGGCATCATTCCGGAGTTGATCTCCAGCGATCAGCAGTCCTCCGCCGGCCTGCTTGCCTCCTTCCCGGATTACGACGACGTCCTCGACCCGGTCGACCGGGTGCTGCTGCCCAGGGCCGACATCGCGACCGAGACGCTCGCCGAGGGGCTTCGGGAGCGGGGCTGGGAGATCGACGACGTCACCGCCTACCGCACGGTGCGGGCGGCCCCGCCGGCCGCGCCGATCCGGGAGGCGATCAAGACCGGTGGCTTCGACGCGGTCTGTTTCACCTCGTCGTCCACGGTGCGCAACCTGGTCGGCATCGCCGGCAAGCCGCACTCCCGGTCCATCGTGGCCTGCCTCGGGCCGAAGACTGCCGAGACGGCCCGGGAGTTCGGCCTGCGGGTGGACGTGCAGCCGGAGGTCGCGGAGATCGGTGCACTGATCGACTCGCTGGCCGAGCACGCCACCCGGCTGCGGGCCGAGGGTGCGCTGCCGCCGCCGCGGAAGTCGCCGCGCCGGCGCTGAGCCGGTCGCTCCGACGGCTGATGGGAGTGGTTCGCGCATCGAGAAGGTGATCCTCGGTGCGTGTTCTCGCTCTTCGGGTGAGCTGCGGGGCTACGGTTTGACCATGAGCACTCCAGGTCAGCCGAACTACCCAGGCGAGAACAACCCGAGCGGTGCACCGAAGCACCCCGCGGGGGGCGATCCATACGCCGCCGGTCCGCAGGGCCCACCGGGCGGCTACCCGCCCCAGCAGGGCGGCTATCCCGGCCCGCAGGGCTACCCGCCCCAGCAGGGCGGTTACCCGGGACCGCAGGGCTACCCGCCCCAGCAGGGCGGCTACCCGGGACCGCAGGGCGGTTACCCGGGACCGCAGGGCGGCTACCCGCCCCAGCAGGGCTACCCGGGCCAGCAGGGTGGCTATCAGGGTCAACCGCAGTACCCGGGTGGACCCGGCGGTTACCCCGGCGCGTACCCGGGTGGGGCCGGTGCACCGGCCACACCACCGGTCCGACCGAACACCGTGACGTACGCGTTCTACTGCTGGCTGGCGACCACCGTGGTGTCGCTGATCGGCCTGATCATCACGCTGACCAGCCCGGTCTGGGACCAAGCCGTTCAAGAGGGCATCCGCACCTCGGCCAGCAACGTGTCGATCAACGTGCAGAGCCTGGTGAACACCGCCAAGATCATCCTGGTCGTGGTGTTCCTGATCTTTGCGGCGGTCTATCTGCTGTTCGCCTTCAAGATGTACGCCGGACGGAACTGGGCGCGGATCGTGCTGACCGTCTTCGGTGCGTTGACCCTGCTGTCGGCCTTCACCCCGACCAGCCGGACCGTCACCGTCAACGCGCAGGTCTTCGACGTCAACTCCGGCCAATGGGCCAACATCCTCACCGGCATCCTTGCCCTCGCCGGCATCGTGCTGATGTATCTGACCGCGTCCAACAAGTTCTTCGCCGATTCCAAGGCCGCCCGCCAGCTTCGCTGATCCTCGCGCCTGGACCTGAACACCCCGGCGGCCCGGTAGGTTCGTACTCATGAGTTTCGGCTCGGGTGATGCCCGCAAGCGGCCTGGAATTTTCGACTCGTTCCGGGCGGCGATGACCCCACCGCCGCTCCCGGACGACGACGGGAAACCGATCGGTCCACCGACGATGATCACCGTCGCCACGGTGCTGTCCATCCTGGCCGGCGTGGTGTTCCTGCTCATCGGCGGAGTGTCCGTGGCCACCACGGACGATCAGTTGAACAGCGCGGTGAAGGTCTACAACCAGGCCATCTCCGACTGCACCGGCAAGTTCGGCGGCATCGGTGACGCTGTGGTCGTCGCGCCCGGCGCGTCCGCCGACGACAGCGCGGCGGCCGATACGTGCAAGCAGTACAAGCCGCTGACCGACGACACCATCTCCGCGGCGAAGACCCAGAACATCATGATCAGCGTCATCATCGTGATCATCGGGATCATCGCCTGCGTCGGCGGTTGGTTCCTCCGGCAGGGGGCGCGCTGGAGCCGGCTGACGGTAGCCGGCGCGGTCGTCCTGTCGGTGATCATCACCATGCTGTTCCAGGTGTCGAACATCTTCACCCTCGGCGCCACCCTGGTGATGATCATCGCGGTGATGCTCTCCTACATCGGTCAGGGCGGCGTGTACTTCGCGCGTCTCAAGGCCAGGCGCGCGGGGTGAGGCCGACGGGTGCCGAGACCGGGAACGATCTGGCCTCGGCCGGCCCAGCGGACACCGCACCGGACACCGCACCGGACAGCGAAGGGTCCACGCCCGATGCCGCAGTGCCGGAGCGCGTCGTGCCCGCAAACCCCGCGGCCGGGCCGGCCCGGCCGCCGGGGCCGGGCCGGATGCTGGTGCGCGCCGGCATCGCCGTGGTGCTCGCCGCCGCGGCCGCGGTCGGTGCCTGGCTGCTCGCGGCCCGGGGCGTCCGGACCGACGCTTTCCCGCCGTTCGTCGCCGGCGCCGAGTCGACGCCGATCACCCGGTACTCCGGGCCGTGGCTCACGGCGGCCGCTGCTGCCGCCCTGATGGCCGCGCTGCTGCTGCTGGCGGCCCTGTTCGATCTCATCAGGTGGTCCCGGTCCAGGGTGGCGTCCGCGAGCGCCGGGTGATCCCGGCCGAGCAGAGGACCTGGAACAATTGCGGGGTGTCCGCCGTCCGCTTCCCCGTCAGCCCCGATCGGGTGCCGGCCCAGCAGGGTTGCCACCGGTGAGCGTGACCGTCATTCACCTCCTGCGGCACGGCAAGGTGCACAACCCGGACGACATCCTCTATGGACGACTACCCGGTTTCGCGCTGGCGGCCTCCGGCCGGGCGATGGCCGCCGGCGTCGCCGACCACCTGGCCGGCTGTGACATCAGCTACCTGGCCGCGTCCTCGCTGCAGCGCGCGCAGCAGACCGCCGCGCCGCTGGCCAGCGGGTTCGGCCTGGGGATCGTCACCGACGACCGGCTCATCGAGGCGGCCAACGAATTCGAGGGCCTGTCCGTCGGGCTCAACGGCAAGACCCTGGGCAACCCCCGGACCTGGCTGAAGCTGCGGGATCCGCTGCTGCCGTCCTGGGGGGAGCCGTATCTGCAGATCGCGCACCGCATGCTCGCCGCCATCTACACCGCCGTGCAGGCCGCCGACGGTCACCAGGCCGTGCTGGTCTCCCACCAGCTGCCGATCGTCACCGTCCGCCGCTACCTGCAGGGCAGGCGACTGTGGCACGACCCGCGCCGCCGGGCCTGCTCGGTGGCCTCGCTGACCTCACTGTCGTTCACCGACGGGGTGTTCACCGGGTCCAGCTACGCCGAACCGGTGGCGCACATCGCCGCCGTGAACGATCCTGACGTCCAGACCCTGGTCAGCCCGCCCGCCGGCGGGCCGATCCGATGAGGACGGCACAGCGGCGCACCCTCCGGCTGCTCGCCGCCGCCTGCGCGGCCGTCATCGCGATGACCACAGCGGCCTGCAGCACCGGCAACGACGCGGCCGTCTTCGGTGGGTCCTTCACCTTCGTCTCACCGGGCGGTAAGACCGAGTTCGCCTACCCGGTCGCCGAGCGCGGCACCGTCGCGGACCTGTCCGGCGAGAACCTCGGTGGTGACGGCACGATCGCGCTGTCGGACTACCACGGCAAGGTGGTGGTGCTGAATTTCTGGGGATCCTGGTGCGGCCCGTGCCGGGCGGAGGCGGCCGACCTCGAGGAGGCCGCGACCGCGCTGGCCCCGCAGGGCGTGCAGTTCCTCGGGGTGAACGTCAAGGACACCAAGGAGGCCGGCGCGGACTTCCTGAACAGCAAGCAGGTCTCCTACCCCTCCATCTACGACCCGTCGATGCGCACGCTGCTGTCCATCCGCGGCTTTCCCACCGGGTCGATCCCGTCGACGATCGCCATCGACAAGCAGGGTCGGGTCGCGCACGTCTGGCTCGAACAGATCACCGACCCGGCCCAGCTCATCGAGACCGTCTCGGCCATCGCCGGCGAGAGTTCCTGAGGTGACCGGATGCCCGCCGTGACGGACACCGTCATCTCCGGCCCGTACCTGCTGGCCGCCCTGCTCGCGGTGGCGGCCGGCGCGGTGTCGTTCGCCTCGCCCTGCGTGATCCCGCTGGTTCCCGGCTATCTCGCCTACCTGGCCTCGCTGGTCGGCGCGGAGGCCGCGGTCACCACGCCCGCCGGTCCTGCGGCCGGCGGGCCGGCCCCTGCCGATCAGCGTGTGACGCCGGCCGTGCGGAGCCGGGCGGTTGCCGCGACGGGGCTGTTCGTGCTCGGCTTCACCGTCGTCTTCCTCGCCCAGTCGGTCGCGGTGATCGGGTTCTCCCGGGCGTTGCTGGTGAACGGCGAGACCCTGATGCGGGTCGGCGGCGCCGTGACGATCGTGATGGGCCTGGCCATGCTGGGGCTGATCCGCCCACTGCAGACCGAACGGCGGCTGCATCTCCGGCCGGCCGGCCGGTACCTCGGCGCGCCGCTGCTCGGCGCGGTCTTCGCGCTGGGCTGGACGGTGTGCCTGGGCCCGACGCTGGTCGGGGTGCTGTCGCTGGCCAACGCCACCGACTGGGGCGGCTCGGCGTGGCGCGGGCTGTCCCTGGTGATCTTCTACTGCGCCGGCCTCGGTATCCCGTTCCTGCTGCTGGCCTTCGGGTTCGGCTGGGCGACCGGGGCCATGGGGTTCCTGCGCCGCAACAGCCGGACGATCCAGATCATCGGCGCGATCTGCCTGATCGCGCTGGGCACCGCCATGCTCACCGGGGTGTGGGGGACGTTCATCGCCTGGCTGCAGGGCCGGTTCGCGGGGATCGAGACGGTGCTGTGACGATCCGCGACACCAGTCACGTCGGCGGCTTCGCCGCCGCCGATTCGACCTCCCCGACGCCCGAGCCGGCGCCCGTGATGGAGCAGCAGCGGCCCGGCCCCGCCCGCCGGGGGCTGGCGTACGGGCGGAACACCTGGCGGCAGCTGACCAGCATGCGCACGGCGCTGATCCTGCTGTTCCTGCTGGCGGTGGCGTCGCTGCCGGGCGCGCTGCTGCCGCAGTGGTCGCTGAACTCCGCCAAGACGGCGCAGTACGTCATCGCGCACCCGACGATCGGGCCGCTGCTCGACCGGTTGGGTTTCTTCGAGGTCTTCGCATCCCCCTGGTACGCGGCCATCTACCTGTTGCTGTTCCTGTCACTGGTCGGCTGCCTGCTGCCCCGCACGCTGGAGTTCATCGGGCAGCTGCGGATGGACCCGGTGGCCACCCCCCGCAACCTCGGACGGTTGCCGCATCATCACCGCACCGAGGTCTCCGGCCCAGCGGAACAGACCGCGGACCGGGTCACCACCGGGCTCCGCGGGTGGCGCATCGCGCGCCGGGTCGAGGGCGGCGGCCCGGCGGCGGCGATCACGATCTCGGCGGAGAAGGGCTACCTCCGGGAGGTCGGCAACCTGGTCTTCCACCTGTCCCTGCTCGGCCTGCTGGTGGCGATCGCGGTTGGCAAGATGGTCGGCTACGAGGGCTCGGTGATCGTCAACGCCGGTTCGCAGTTCTGCTCGACATCGCCGGCCTCGTACGACAACTTCCGCCCCGGGCTGCTGGTCGACGGCACGGAGTTGGCGCCGTTCTGCGTGGACGTGCAGAAATTCACCGCGACCTACACCGACGCCGGCGAGGCCAGTGGGTTCCTCGCCGAGGTCAGGACGCAGAGCGGTGCGGACGCCGGCACCGACCGCTGGCAGTCCGACCAGCTGCAGGTCAATGAACCGCTGCGGATGGACGGCGAGCGGCTGTACCTGCTCGGGCACGGGTTCACCCCGCACTTCCAGGTCACCTACCCGGACGGCACCATCCGGGAGTACTCGCAGCCGTTCGCGCCGGCCCCCAACGACCCGAACTTCACCTCCGAAGGCGCGGTCAAGATCCTCGATCCGCCGGGGGCTACCGGGGACGCGGTCCGCAAGCAGCAGCTGGCCCTCGTCGGGATCTTCGCGCCGACGGCGCTGGTGCACGGCGGGATCATGACGTCCTCTTTCCCGGCACCGCAGAACCCCGGCGTCGCGATCGATGTCTACCGCGGCGACCTGGGCCTGGAGGGCGGCAAGTCGCAGTCGGTGTTCTCTATCGACACGTCGCAGGTCGACAACGGCCTGCTGACCAAGCAGGCGCGGTCCAACCTGCTGCTCGGCGAATCCGTCACCCTCGACGACGGGACCAAGATCACCTTCACCGGTGAGAACGAGTGGGTGTCGTTGCAGACGTCCTTCGATCCGGCACAGGTGTGGGCGCTGGTGTTCGCGGTGACCCTGCTGATCGGGCTCATGACGTCACTGGTGGTCAAGCGTCGCCGGGTGTGGTTCCGGCTGCGCACCGCTGGTGCCGCCGACGAGGCGGGCGACGGGACCGGTGGCACCGGACGGGCACTGGCGCGCAGCGGGCGGCTGGAACGTACCGTGGTGGAGGTAGGCGGGCTGGCCCGCACCGACCAGGCAGGATATGGCGAGGAATTCGCCACGCTGGCCGGGCTCCCGGACGAGCGGAACACGGTCGGAGCCGCGGCGACGCGGACCGGCAAGCGCAGGAATGGGTGACCGCGACATGAACGAAACCTGGGCCCACATCTCCGATCTCGCCTTCGAGGCGGCACTGGCCGGATATGTGGTGGCGCTGGTCTGTTACGCGATCGAGTTCGCCTCCCGGCGAGGTGGCGACGTCCCGGCCGACCAGGCCGTTGGTGCCTCCCGCGGGGCGGTGGCCGGTCGCGGCGGTGGGACCTCCACGCTGACCCGCACCGGCGGCTCCGGTGCCGATGTGGGCCAGATCGGTGCGTTGGCACCCCGCGGCACCGCTGGGTGGGGCGAACGGTTCGGCCGCGCGGCGGTCGTCGTCACGGTGATCGGCTGGGTGGCGAACGTGATCGCCGTGCTGGCCAGGGGCCTGGCCGCCGGGCGCCTTCCGCTCGGGAACATGTACGAGTTCACCTCGGTGTTCTGCGCGGCCGCGGTGCTGTGCTGGCTGATCATCCTGGCCAGGACCGGCGCCCGGACCATGGGCCTGTTCGTGATGTTCCCGGTCGTCATCCTGGCGTTCGTCGCAGGGACCGTGCTGTACGTGCCGGCCGCGCCGGTGGTACCCGCGCTGAACTCGTACTGGAAGTGGATCCACGTCACCACGGTGGCGCTGTCCTCCAGCGTGCTGATGGTCAGCGGGGCCGCGTCCGTGCTCTACCTGCTCCGCGGACGGCACGACCGCCGGGTGGCAGCGGCAGCGGGTGCGGACACCGAGCAGGCGCCCGCCGCCGAGCAGATCGGCCCCGGTGCACCGGCCGCCCGCCCGGCCGCGGCGGCCCGCCCGGCCGCGGCGGCCCGCTCGGTGTTCGACAAGCTGCCGTCAACGTCGACTCTGGACCGGATCGCGTACCGGACTGCCATCGTGGCCTTCCCGGTGTATACGTTCGCGGTGATCGCCGGGGCGATGTGGGCGGAGGTGGCCTGGGGCCGGTACTGGGGCTGGGACCCGAAGGAGACCTGCGCCTTCATCTCCTGGGTGATCTACGCCTCGTACCTGCACGCCAGGTCGACAGCCGGCTGGCGGGGCCGCCGGGCCGCCTGGATCTCGGTGGTCGGCTTCGCGTCGATCCTGTTCAACCTGTTCTTCGTGAACATGGTCGTCTCCGGCCTGCATTCCTACGCCGGGTTGAACTGATCCGGGTTGTGCTGGGCCGGTTCGTGCTGGGCCGGGTCGTGCTGGGCCGGGTTGTGCTGGGCCGGGTTGTGCTGGGCCGGAACAGATAGGGCGCAGAGTGCCGACCCCTGCACAGCAGAACGCAGCCCGACCGAAGTCGGGCTGCGCAGGAGGACGCGAAAGGTGCGGGTAGGGGCCCGACCCGGCGATCAGCCGCTCTTGTCCTCGCCGCGGAGCTTCCGGTCGATCTCGTTGAGGAATTCCGGATCGTCATCGGGTGCGATGGTGCGGGTGGGACGCGACGGGCGCTGCGGCCGGCTGGCGCCCGGGCCCGACGAGTCCGTACCCGGAGTGCGAGCGCCAATACCGCGCCAGGCCAACGCGATCACCAGAATCGTCACGGCGATCGCCACGAGCATGTACATCGGCCACCTCTTTCTCTCTCCGTCAGAGTACGCACATCCCGCGCCGAGCGACTGGCCCAATCTCGCCTGGCGGGAGCAGGGTGGGGAACATGCCAACGCCCCGGCTCCGCAGCGGGTGCTGGGGTGGCCGGGGCGTTGGCATGATGGGATCATGTCCGGGCGTTCCGGTGGCGCCGGACCTGGCGCAGGAACCTGAGCAGGGCAGAACGTTCAGGCAGTCGAACGCGATGCGTCCACGGTCAGGTCGGCGAGCAAAGCGCTCACCTCCGACTCGCGGAATCTGCGGTGCCCACCCGGAGTCCTGATGGATCCGATGCGCCCGGCGGACGCCCACCGGGTGACAGTCTTCGGATCCACCCGGAACATCAAGGCTACTTCTCCCGGAGTGAGCAATCGCTCTGAGATTTCCATGGTCACGTGCCAACCTCCTATTCGAGCCCCGACTGGCCTCGTCCGCCGGGTTCGGCGTCTGTCCATTGTGCGACATTCGTTGTCGTTCATCGAGGGTTGTGCATCAATACCCAGTCTCGAAACTGTCCAAACTAAGACCGCTTTGTCCTGATTCTAACATTGACGATCGGGTTAGTAGCTAGGTGACCGTCAATATTTTCTGTAGACAATGCGCCGGGCTCGGGCCGAGCGCGTCCGCGCCCGGACGACCGACGCGCAACCGCTGCGTCGCTGCAGGTGGCGGTGCCATGACGACACGTCGCGACCGCCGACTGTGCGGCTGAGCCTGCCGCTACGGTTCATTCCAGTGCTGAGGACGAAGGCAAGGCGGTGCAGGGTGATGGACGCGGTCGACCGCAGGCTGATCGAGGCGTTGCGCTACGACGGCCGGGCGAGCTACGCCGAACTGGCCAGGCTGGTCGGGCTGTCGTCGTCGGCCGTGCACGAACGGGTGGCCAAGCTCGAGGCGACCGGCGTCATCACCGGTTTCCGGGCCACCGTCGATCCGCATGCGATCGGCATCGGGGTGACCGCGCTGGTCGGCATCGAGCCGGGCGAGTACGGCCGGGACGAGCTGATCGCGGCGGCGCTGGAGGCCATCCCGGAGGTCGAGAGTTGTTACGGGGTGGCCGGTGACGAGGCCTTCGTCGTGCAGGTCAGGGTCGCCAGCGTCGACCATCTGCATCGCTGCATCGGTCGGCTGCGGGCGATCGACGGGGTGGCGCGGACCCGTACCACGGTGGTGCTCGCCACCCGGTTCGAGCACCGGCCAACCAGGGATGTCGACCTGCTGGATTGACCGGATCCGGGTCCCGCGTGCGACTGGCTACCCTGGCTGGGTGACGAGTCCCCTGCCGCAGCCGGATCCCGGATTCGAGCAACCGGCCCGCGTGCAGCCTGTGCCGCCGGAACAGCCGGCGCTCGCCGGCGATGCATCGCCGGCTGAGCAGCCGAGCACAGCCGGTCCGCACGGCGGTGAACTGGCTGCTCGGCAGGCGACCGTCGACGGCGTTGACCGCGCCACCGAGCCTGCCGCCGGCGTCACGACCGGTCAACTCTTCGGCTACCTGGCGATCTACACGGCGCTGCGGGTCGTACTGGTGCTGGTGCTGACCGCGGTGTTGATGTTCTTCATGCCGCTGATCGTCGCGCTGCTGTTCGCGATCATTGTGCAACTGCCGCTGTCCTGGCTGCTGTTCTCCGGTCCCCGTCGCCGGGTGAACGACGCCATCGCACAGGTCTCGGCGCGGCGCCGCACCGAGCGGGCCCGGCTGCAGTCGGCGCTGTCCGGCGACGAGCCCGCCGGCTGAGCGGTCACCGGCCTTGGACCGGCCAACGGTGGACCGGCCAACATGGGACCGGCCAACGGGGCACCGACCAACGCGGCACCGACCGACGTGGGACCGATCAACGAGCCACCGGACGCGCAGCCCAGGTCCTAGTGTGTTGCGGTATGACACGCTCCGAGTCAGCGGACAACCGGGCTGTCGACCGGTCGCTGGCCGGCGCCGCCGACGGCGGTCGACCGGTGACCGGCTCAGCAGTGGCCGCGGTCGCGGCCCGGCTGCCGGCGCTGCTGGCCGATCTGGAACTCCTGGTGGGCTGCGAGTCGCCGTCCGCGGACCTGGCCGCGGTGCGGCGCAGCGCGGAGCTGATCGCCTCGGTAGGGAAGGCGCGGTTGGGGGTGGCGCCGGACCGGGTCGAGATCGACGGCTGCAGCCACCTGCGCTGGCGCTTCGGCGCCGGCCCGAACCGGATCGTCATCCTGGCCCACCACGACACCGTGTGGCCGCTGGGGTCGCTGGCTACCCACCCGTGGTCGATCGACGGGAACATCATCCGCGGGCCGGGCACGGTGGACATGAAGGCCGGCCTGGTGCAGGCGATTCATGCGCTGGCCGTGCTGATGGCCCGGGGTGTCCGGCTGGACGGGGTGTGCCTGCTGGTCACCGGTGACGAGGAGATCGGGTCGCCGACCTCGAGGTGGCTGATCGAGGACGAGGCGCGGGGCTGCGCGGCCTGTTTCGTGTTGGAGGGCGCCGCCCCGGGCGGTGCGCTGAAGACCGGCCGCAAGGGCACCTCGCTGTACCGGCTGGCGGTGACCGGGCGGGCCGCACACGCCGGTGCCGAGCCGGAGAAGGGCATCAACGCCGGCGTCGAGCTGGCCCACCTGATCCTGACCACGTCGGTGATGGGGGTGCCGGCCGCGGGGACCACGGTGACGCCCACGGTCGCTGCGGCCGGCACCACCACCAACACCGTGCCGGCGACGGCCCAGCTCGACGTCGACGTGCGGGCCGCGACGGCCGCCGAGCAGGACCGGGTGCACGCCGCGATGCTGGCCCTCGCCCCGACCCTGCCGGGTGCCGTCATCACCGTGCTGGGCGAGCCCAATCGACCGCCGATGGAGGCGACCTCGGGCGCCGCCCTGTTCGACCGGGCGGTGGCGCTGGCCCGGCGCGATGGCCTCGGCGAGCTGGTGCAGACCTCGGTCGGCGGGGCCTCGGATGGCAACTTCACCGCGGGTATCGGGGTACCGACTCTGGACGGTCTGGGAGCGGTCGGCGGCGGCGCGCACGCGGACGACGAGCACATCCAGCTCGCCGAACTGGTGCCGCGCACCGCGCTGCTGGTGGCGTTGGTGCAGGACGTGCTGGCCGAGGACGGTCCGGCGGCGGACACAGCGGGCGCGGACGGCGCCGGATGACTGCGCCACCGACCGCCCGGTCGGCCAGGGAGCTGCTGGTGGAGGCGGCGGCAACGGCCGCGCTGACCACCCGGCGGTGCGGCGTCGCGGTGCGGCCGCTGGAATCGCTGGAACAGATGGTCGCCGCCTGCGCGGTGCTGGAACGGGTGTGGGGCATCGGGCCGGGGCAGGTGTTCGACGTTCAACCGCACCTGCTGCGGGCGCTGGGTCACGGCGGCAACTACCTGGTCGGGGCCTACGCGGCGGCCGACGACCGGCTGATCGGTGCCAGCGCGGCGTTCTTCACCGAGCCGCTGGGCGCGGCCATGCACTCGCACATCACCGGGGTGTTGCCCGGGACGGCGGGCCGCGGCGTCGGCGGCGCGCTGAAGTGGCATCAGCGGCAGTGGGCGCTGGAACGCGGGTTGAGCCGGATCACCTGGACCTTCGACCCGCTGATCGCTCGGAACGCGTTCTTCAACCTCACCCGGCTGGGCGCCCGCCCCGAGACCTACTTCGTCGACTTCTACGGCGATATGGACGACGGGCCGAACCGCGGACAGCCCAGTGACCGGGTTGAACTGGTCTGGGATCTGGCCTCGGCGCCCACCATCAAGGCGCAGTCCGCGGCCCGGGCCGACAGCCGGGACTTCTACGGCCCGGACTTTGCCGGTCGGGACTCTGCCGGCCGGGACGGAACCGGCCGCGATCCTGCCGGCCCGGACGTGGCCGCGCTGGTCGCCGCCGGTGCCGCGGTGCTGCTCTCGGTCGGCGCTGCCGGCGAGCCCGTCCCGGGCCGGCCGCCACCCTCCGGGGAGACCACGATCCTGCTCGGGATCCCACCGGACATTGAGGCCATGCGTCGCACCGACCCGGAACGGGCGCTGGCCTGGCGGTACGAGCTGCGTGCTGCGCTTGCCTTCCTGATGGCCGATACTTCCTGGCAAGTAACGGGTTTCGCTCGTTCTGGCTGGTACTTGCTGGAGCGCAGGGCGCCGGCGGACAGCCTTCGTGGCAGGAGCGCGCGATGAAGATCACGGGCGTGGAGCTGCGGACCATCAGGATGCCGCTGAAGAGCCCCTTCGAGACCTCCTTCGGCGTGGAAACCGATCGGCAGGCGGTGCTCATCCGGGTGGTGGGCACGGTCCGGACGCGTGAGAACGCCTCCGTCGAGGTGCAGGGCTGGGGCGAGTGCGTCGCAATGGAGATGCCGCTGTACAGCTCCGAGTACGCCGACGCCGCGGCGGAGATGTTGCGCCGCTTCCTGATCCCCCGACTGCTGGCCGAGACCGACGCAGGGCGGGATGTCACCGCAGAACTCGTCGACCCGGTCCTGGAGCCGATCATCGGGCACCGGATGGCCAAGGCCGCGCTGGAGATGGCCGTGCTGGACGCCCAGTTGCGCGGCCACGGGCAGTCGCTGGCCGGGTACTTCGGCGCCACTCGCACCTCGGTGCCGTCCGGGGTGTCGGTCGGCATCCAGCCCAGCATTCCGGTGTTGCTCGACGTGGTCGGTGACTACCTCGCCGAGGGCTATGTGCGGATCAAGTTGAAGATCAAACCGGGGTGGGACGTGAACCCGGTCGAGGCGGTCCGGGAACGGTTCGGCGAGCTGATCATGCTGCAGGTGGACGCCAACGCCGCGTACACGCTCGCCGACGCCAGGGTGCTCCGCCGGCTGGATGCGTTCGACCTGCTGTTGATCGAACAGCCGCTGCCCGAGGACGACCTTCGGCAGCACGCGGAACTGGCCAGGCTGATCCGCACCCCGATCTGCCTGGACGAGTCGGTGGTGTCGGTCCGGGCCGCCGCCGACGCGATCGCCCTGCGGGCCTGCCAGGTGATCAACATCAAGGCCGGCCGGGTGGGCGGGTACCTGGCCGCTCGGCGCATCCACGATCTGTGCCGTGCCAACGGCATCCCGGTGTGGTGCGGCGGGATGGTGGAAACCGGGCTGGGCCGGGCCGCCAATGCGGCGCTGGCCGCGCTGCCCGGGTTCACCCTGCCCGGCGACGTCTCGGCCTCGGACCGGTTCTACGAGCAGGACATCACCGAGCCGTTCGTGCTGGGGGACGGCGAGATCGAGGTCCCGACCGGACCGGGGCTCGGCGTCGAGCCGATCCAGGACGTGCTGGACTCCTTCACCGTCGCGACGGAGTGGATCCAGGCGTAGGCGTAGGCGTGGCCGGGTCGGCTGGTCTGGGCCGCAACGGCTCCGACGGCTCCGACGGCTCTGACGGCTCCCTGGGGGCCCGTCCGATGGGGCTTACAGCGGTACCCGATAGGCAATCACCCCGTCCGGGGTGCACACCAGCCGCAGGCCGGCGGCGGTCATGGCGGACACCGCGAGTGGGACCGCCGTCGGTGCCGCCGCTGTCGGCCTGGCAGTGGCGTCGCAGCGGTAGACCTCGCCGCCTGCCGCCCGGTCGTTGCGGTTGCCGCCTCGGGTCGCGGTGACGATGCTCTGGTGCAGCGTCTGTCGAGCCGGGCACCAGAAGACCTCGTCGGGGGCGGGCGGACGCACGGTCCCGGCGTCGAGGTCGACCACTGCGTCACCGATGAGCAGTCGATGGTCGTCGAGGTGGGTCATGGCGATCCCGGGGGAGTCCTCCGCGAGCGAGGCCTGCGCACCCAGTGGCACCGACCAGATGGCTTGCCCGGTGGTCAGGTCGACGCGCTCGAGTGCGACAGTGAGATCGGTGGTCACAGTGAGCTCGCGGTCCCCGCCCGGTGGCGCCGAGTCCAGCCGGCCGGTGTACCGGCAGCGCAGCACCGGGAACGACGATCCCGGGGTGGACAACCGGGCGAGGTCATCACCCAGCAGGCCCCGGCACAGGGTCCAGGTGCCGGAGTCCCGCCAGATCACCTGACCGGTGTCGTGATTGACGGCAACCGTGGCCTGGTTCGTCGCGAGATCCAGGGCCGGAAAGCGTGTCTCGTCGGATTGCCAGTTCACGGTCGCGGACAGGTACACCAGGGGTGGATTGCCCGGCCGCAGCCCGATCGCCCACCCCGAGTCCAGCGAAGCGGCCGGCCCGAGCAGGTCCGCCGTCGCTGCCGACCAGAGCAGGGCGCCGTCACGCAGTACTCCGATGGTCTCGCTCGGTGCGCCGTTCACTTGGACGACGTCGCCCGACAAGCTCGTGGTGGGCACCTGAGGTACCCCATCGGGGGTGACGGTGACCGCCCCGGTGGAACGTTCCACCCGGGTCGCACGGGCCTTGAACAGGTTGTCCTGGGAGGCGTAGCTCCACCCGCAGAGGTAAGCCGCATCATCCGCACAGATCGTGGGAAAGCCCGTCCACCAGCGGTTCTCGGTCACCAGCAGATCGGCCCCGGTCGCCGGGTCGGCCAGCACCAGGTGGGTGTTCTCGGTGCGGTCGTCCGTCGGGCGGAGGTACTCGAGCGCTCCGTCGATCTCCCGAACGGCGATCTTGGTGGTCGGGTAGAACCCGCCGGCCCACGCCCGTTGCCGCCAGCGTTCCGCCCCGGTCACCGGATCCAGGCCGATGAGGAACAGGTCCGAGCTGACCGTGCCGTACAGCACGGCGGTGTCGCCGACGAGCGTGACGGCGGTGAGCGGTTCGAAGCCGGTGGCGGACCAGGCCTGCTCGATCGCGGTGACCGGGTTGCCCGTACCCGCTGCGGCGGTCGGCTCTGGGGCGGCAGGCGCGCTCGGTGATGCGGCAGTCTGGCTGGAGCCGGCCGCGGTGCTGGAGCCGGAGCTGGAGCCGGAGCCGGTGGCCTGACTCGATTCGACGGCCGCGGGCTGCCGCGGTGGCACCAGGAAACCGGAAACCCCGCCGGCCAGCGCGACCACCCGCAGCTCGTCGCCGAAGCCGGCCGAGACTGCTTCCGGCAGGCCCGTTGTCGGCTGCGCGGCGTCCGTCCCGTCCGAATGGCAGGGCCGGACGACGCCGTTACGCAGGGCGGTCGTCACTGGACGCGAATCGTCGGTGTAGTACGGCACCGCCCTGGGGTAGCTCCGATCGTCGTTGCACCACAGCACATCCGACGCCTCGGGCGACCGGGTCTTGCCGCTGTCGAGGTCGATGACCAGGCCGCCGGCGGAATTGGGCACGAACAGCCGGGTGTCATCCAGCACGGCGTCGGCAAGGCTCGCGCTGGAGTCGGCGGCCAGCGTTCTGGCCTCACCCAGCTCCGCCGTCCACAACACCTGACCGGAGGCGGGATCGAACCGCTCGAGCGTGACGCCGAGGTTGCTGGTGACGAACTGCGACTGACGCAGTCCAGCGATGGTCCGCACCGCGGAGCCGGTGTACCGGCAGCGAAACACCATCGCGCTGGAGGAGTCCCAGCGAAGCGGGACGGACCCACCCAGGCAGCCGAGGGCCGACCCCTGACTGATCCACCGGGACGAGCCGTCGGCCAGGTTGAATGCGGCGGTCACCACCCCGGTGGCCAGGTCGAAGGGTTGGCCGGACGTCTCGCCGGCCGACCCGGTCAGGGTCATCACGGCAAACGACCCGTCCGCGGAGTCATTCCGGGTGAAGGTGGAGATCGACGTGGCGCCAGCGCCGAACAGGTCGCGGATCGGCCTGCTCCACGACGGGCTGCCGTGCTGCTGACTGCTGATGGTGCGGTGATCCTGCCGGTAGTCGAACGTCAGGTCGTCCGAGGCCAGCGAGTAGGTGCCAGCCGGCGTCGGTGGCAACGAGCCGTCCCGCGGCGCCGTGCGGCCGGTCGACCGCTCCACCCGGAACTCCCGCCGGTCCCACTCGCCGTCACTGATCTGCACCATCGACGCCAGACAAACCCATTGCCTGTCGTCCGCACAAAGAACGGGCGTGCCGCGCCAGTACCGCGCCGCGGAGACCGTCAGATCGGCCCCGGTGTGCGGGTCGGCGAGCACCAGCTGCGCCGCCCGGTCCGCGCCGATGGGCCGGAAGTAGGCCACGGAGCCATCGACGGGCGTGAGGTCGACCTGATCGGCCACCACGGTCGGGATCGCCGGCCTGGTCCAGAGTTGGGCGCCGGTCGCCGGGTCCAGACCGTAGATCATCAGTCCATTCCCGACGGTCCCGTAGACAACCGCGACTCCGTCGACGTCCACGACGGCACTCACCGGATCGACGCCGGCCGCGGTCCAGACCCGCTCCACCGTCGTGCGGGCCGGCGGTGGGACCGGCGTTGATTCCCCCGACGTGCACGCCGCCACCCCGAGCAGGACGCCGATCACCAGACCCAGGCCGGCCCACCGCCGACCCGGGGCACCGCCATGCCGCACGACGAGCATCCCGACCTCCAACGGCGCGACAACCGTCGCGCAGGGGCAGGACGGTAGCCGAAACGGCCCAACCGCCGCCGAGTTGTCCACATCGGCACAGGGCTCAGGCCAGGGCCAGCACCCGCGGCCGGATCCAGTCCAGGGCATTGTCCAGATCGGAGATCAGGTGCCGGGTGAGCATCAGGTGGTCCGGGGCCAGCACCCACGCGTGCTTGGTCTGCACCCCGATCACGGTGATCCGCAGTGCGAACGGATGCGGCTTGCGGCCGAGCGTCGCCGGCAGGTCGCGGACCAGCGCGTTCAGTCCGAGCCCCGGGGCGGAGTGCGCGGACCGGACCCGCGGGTCGTCGTTGAGCCCGTCGGACCACAGGCTGGCGTTGTAGAAGTGCCGCTGCATCAGCGCGCGGAGGTCCGGCACGCCGGAGAGAGCGAAGAAACCGGGCGGCCGGAGGTCGTCGATCGCGCCGGCCCCGACGTCCAGGGCATGCCGCCACCACCTGGCCCACTGACCGGAAGCGGTCTCCAGGTCGACGTCGCGGCCGCCCAGCAACCGGACGCCACCGGATGTGGGCACCTCGATCGGACGCCGGGACCACACCGGCCAGACATCGGCCGGCGGGTCGAGTGGTGGGATCAGCGGTTCGGTGACCGGTTCCAGCCCGGCGACGTCACGCACATAGAGCGCAATCCGCAGCGCTTCGGGCTCGGCGAGGGTGATCTTCCACCTCTCCGTGCCCGCGATAAACATGCCGTCCATGGTGCCAGTGCTGACCCGCCCCGGCACCGGCGACGGTGCAACGAGGCTGCACCGAGTCGGTTACAACCAGACTTCGAGAGCCAGCCCCAGCCCGAGCAGCACGGAGTAGACGAACTCCGCCCTGCCGGTGGCGCCCAGCACGGCGACCAGCGCGGGGCCGCGGGCGCCGCCGAGCACCTGCCGGACCGGGGGCACGGCCAGCGGCGCCGCGAGCAGGGCGAGCAGGCACCACGGGTGGCTCAGCGACATCACCACGACGGCCAGGAACCCCCCGCCGACCATCAGCGCGAACACCCGCCGGCTGAGCGGTTCACCCAGCAGCACCGCCAGGGTCCGTTTCCCCACCGCGGCGTCGGTCTGCACGTCGCGCAGGTTGTTGGCCATCAGTAGGGCGCAGGCCAGCAGGCCGATGCCGACCGCCGCGATCGTTGCGGTCAGCGACACCCGGCCGGCTTGAACGTAGGTCGTGCCCAGCACTGCCACCAAACCGAAGAACACGAAGACGAAGATCTCGCCGAAGCCCGCGTAGCCGTAGGGCCTGGAGCCGCCCGTGTAGAACCAGGCCGCCGCCACCGCGGCCGCCCCGACCGGAATCAGCCACCACGAGGTCAGCGCGGCCAGGATCAACCCGGCCAGGCCCGCCACCCCGAAGCAGGCGAACGCGGCCCGCTTGACGGTGGACGGAGTCGCCAGCCCCGCCCCGACCAGGCGGGTAGGGCCGACCCGTTCGGCATCCGTGCCGCGAATGCCGTCGGAGTAGTCGTTGGAGTAGTTGACGCCCACCTGCAGCGCCAGCGAGACCACGAGGGCCAACCCACCGCGTAACCAGGAGAAGCCGCCGAGGGCGATGCCCGCACCCGTCCCGACCAGGACCGGCGCCACCGCGGCGGGCAGCGTCCGGGGACGAGCGGCCGAGAACCATTGCTGTGCAGTTGCCACGTACACCGACCCTACTGTTCTCCGGGTCCCGCTCCCGCCGGCCCGAGGTCCGCATGCCCACCGGACGCACCGACCACGCCGGCAGCCACCGCGGCTTCGCGGTAGGCAACGCCCAGCGATTCCGGGGTCTCGTGAGCGTTCAGGCCGCTCGGGTTCGGCAGCACCCACAGCTCAGCGCCGGCCAGCTCGGCGTCCTGCCGGCCCTGCTTGGCCCGGCGATCCCCGAACGCCTGCCGGTACGCGGTGAGCCCCAGTACTGCGACGACCCGGGGCCGCCACCGGGTGACCAGAGCGGTCAGCGTTCCGACGCCGGCGAGCAACCGTGCCGGATCGAGCTCATCGGCCCGTGCCGTCGCGAACGGCACCAGGTTGCTGATCCCGACCCCCCGCGCCAGCAGCAGCTCCCGATCGGCCGACGACAGGCCGGCGCTGGCATCGATCCGATGCGGGGTGATGCCGGCCAGCTGCAGGGCCGGCCAGAATCGATTCCCCCGCCGGGCGAAGTGCGCGTTGACGGCGGCCGTCCACAGACCCGGGTTGATGCCGACGAACAGCAGCCGGACATCGGGGCCGATCAGGTCCTCCACCCGGGCGCCGTGGAACGACGCCAGCTCGGCGCGGGTGAACCGGGGAGCGGTCACCGGGCGGCGAGCGCGGCGGCGGCCAGGTCCCGCACCCCCGCCCGGTCCGGCTTGCCCGGGCCGCGCAGCGGCAGCGCGTCGAGCAATACCAGCTGCTTCGGGGCGGCCGCCGGCCCGTGGGCGTAGCCGGCGGCCCGCCGCAGGGCCTCCAGTTCGGGTGGTCCGCCGGCGCCGGGCACCACCACGGCGACGACCGCCTCGCCCCAGTCGGGATCGGGAACGCCGGTGACGATCACCTCGTGCACGCCGGTCACCCGCAGCAGCACCGCTTCGACGACGGCGGGGTCGATCTTGATCCCGCCGGTGGTGATGACGTCGTCCGCCCGGCCGACGATCCGCCACCGGCCGTGCTGAACGACGGCGAGGTCGTCGGTGAGGAACGTGCGGTAGCGCTGCCCGGGTCCGTGCACGAACGACGGATGCCCGGCCACATCCCGGTAACCGCGGGCGACGACCGGCCCGGTGATCGACACCCGGCCGGGCGACCCCGCTCCCGCGGAGTCGGCACCGTCGACGGCCAGCGTCACCCCGTCCAGCGGGATGCCGTCGTACACGCACCCCCCGCAGGTCTCGCTCATCCCGTAGGTGGTGACCACCCGCACCCCGGCCTGGGTGGCGTCGTCCAGCAGCGCCTGCGGGGTGGAGGCACCACCGACCAGCACGCCGTCGAAGGTGGTCAGTGCGGTCGTCGCCGCCGGATCGGTGAGTACCCGCAACAATTGGGTCGGCACCAGCGAGGTGAACCGCGGACCGGATGGTATGCGGGCGACCGCGGCGGTGAACCGCTCGGCGGTGAACGACGGCGCGGTGTCCAGCACCGTGGGCTCGGCGCCGGCGGCGACCGCCCGGAGCAGTACCTGCAGCCCGGCGATGTGGGTGGCCGGCAGGGCGAGCAGCCAGCGGACGGCGAGCGGGCTCGGTCCTGACCATCGGCGAATCGTCAGCCGGCGCCGGGTGGCCTCCGCCGAGGCGATCAGCGCAGAGGCCGGCAGCAGCGCGCCCTTCGGGACACCGGTCGAGCCGGAGGTCGCGACGACCAGGGCGGTGGGGTCGTGCGGGTCGTCCTCCCACTCCGCCAGGGCCGTCCCGGCGGCCAGGGTGGTTGCCAACCGGGAGGTTTCGGTGTCGTTCCCGGCCGGTACCGGCAGCAGCGCAGGCCCGGAGCCGGCCAGCGCGGCCAGCAGCCGCGGGATCGTCGCCAACACCCGGTCACCGGTCGGGATGGGCAGCAGTTCAAGGGTTCTGGGCATCGACGAGGCCTTCAGTAGGCCCAGGGATAGGGCGAGAAGTCCGCGGAGCGCTTCTGCAGGAAGGAGTCCCGGCCCTCCACCGCCTCGTCGGTGGCGTAGGCCAGCCGGGTCGCTTCACCGGCGAACAGCTGCTGCCCGACCAGTCCGTCGTCCGGCAGGTTGAAGGCGTATTTCAGCATCCGTTGTGCCGTCGGCGATTTCCCGTTGATCATCGCGGCCCATTGCAGCGCAACGATTTCCAGCTCGGCGTGTGGGACGACCTCGTTGACGGCGCCCATCGCGTGCATCTGGTCGGCGGTGTATTCCCGGCCCAGGAAGAAGATCTCGCGGGCGAACTTCTGCCCGACCATCCGGCTCAGGTAGGCAGAACCGTAGCCGGCGTCGAAGGACCCGACGTCGGCGTCGGTCTGCTTGAACCTGGCGTGCTCGGCGCTGGCCAGGGTGAGATCGCAGACCACGTGAAGGGAATGCCCGCCGCCGGCCGCCCAGCCGGGCACCACCGCGATGACCACTTTGGGCATGAACCGGATCAGCCGCTGCACCTCGAGGACGTGCAGCCGGCCGGCCCGCGCCGGGTCCACCGTGTCCGCCGTCTCGCCGGCCGCGTACTGGTAGCCGGTGCGGCCGCGGACCCGCTGGTCACCGCCGGAGCAGAAGGCCCAGCCGCCGTCCCGGGCGCTCGGTCCGTTCCCGGTGAGCAGCACGCAGCCGACATTGCTGGTCATCCGGGCGTGGTCCAGCGCGCGGTACAGCTCGTCGACGGTGTGCGGCCGGAAGGCGTTGCGGACCTCGGGCCGGTGGAACGCGACCCGCACGGTGGGCAGGTCGACGATGTCGTCGCTGTCCCAGCCCGGTCGCGGTCCGATGTGCCGGTGGTAGGTGATGTCGGTGAAGTCGAACCCCTCGACCTCCCGCCAACGGGTGGGGTCGAAGATTTCGCTGACCGCGCCGGTGCCCATGGGCCCAGCCTACGATCGGGCGACCGGCCGACCTGCAACCCGGCCGGCTGGCCCGGCGGAGATGAGTGCACGGCCGTGGCCGTGGCTTGCTGCTGGGCGGGAACCCGGAGAGGAACGACGGATGCGGATCCTGGTCACCGGAAGGTCCGGCCGGCTCGGCGAGGCCGCCCTGCGCCGGGACCCTCGCTCCGATTTCGGCGGTGCGCTGCGACGGGTGTCGGCGGGCGGGGATCCGCGCAGCACACTCGCCGTTGCGGTCGGCTCGTCTCAACTCACTCGAAGTGCTACCACAGGTCGGATCAGCCGCGATGACGGCCGATCTTCACCGGATCCGAACACGGCGCGGACCAACCCTGAAATCGCCGCGCCGAAGCTGGCATCGAAGCGACCGAGCGGGACGCAGGAGCCCGCCGGCCGGCGACCGGCCGGTCGATCAGCGCAGGACAAGGGAGAGCAGCAATGGCACGAAGAGCGTTCTGGGGCGCAGTTGCCGGCGGCGTCGCTGCGGCGGCGGTGGCCGGCGCGATCGCGTTCGCGGCGCCGGCCGCCGCCGAGACCGGCGGCCAGGCGATCGCGGCTGGTCAGCCGGCCTCCATCGCACATGCCGCCGCGCCCGACGCGACGGTCGCCTGCGATCGGCTCAAGAAGCACGACGAACGACGGCAGGCCACGCTGACCCGGTTGCAGGGTGACGCGAACACCAAGGGGTCCATCGCGTGGTTGACCGCGAAGGCGGCCGCTGCCACCGCGTCGGGTGACACCGCGCGGGCGACGCTGTACACGGACAAGGCCGCCCTGCGGTCGACGCTGGTGGACCCGTTGACGAAGGTGGAGGCCGATCTGGCCGCCGTCATCAAGGCCAGTTGCGGCTGACCGGTGCACCTTCCGGCGCGTGGTGTCGCGGTGGGCGCCGGGTGTGGTCGAGGCTGAGCAGATGTCAGCACTGAGCGGGGCGGCCCGGCCGGGCGATGCCGCCTCGGCCGGCCCGGCGCGGGGTCTGGTGGTCGTCATCGAGGACGAGACGGTGATCGCGGACGTGCTGCGCCGCTACCTCACCGCCGCCGGCTTCGGCGTGCGGCTGTGCGGCACCGGCGAGGCCGGGCTGGCGGCGATCCGGCAGGCCCGGCCGGCGGCCATCGTGCTGGACATCGGCCTGCCGGACATGGACGGGCTCGACCTGTGCCGGCGACTGCGGGCGGCGGGGGACTGGACGCCGGTGCTGTTCGTCACGGCGCGGGACGAGGACATCGACCGCATCCTCGGCCTGGAGATGGGCGGTGACGACTACCTGGTGAAGCCGTTCAACCCCCGCGAGCTGGTCGCCAGGGTGCGGGCGGTGCTGCGCCGGTCGGCCGGCCCAGGTTCGACGGCGGTGCCTGCATTCCGGGCCGGTCGGGTGCGGATCGACCCGGGGGAGCGGCGGGTCTGGGTCGATCCCCCCGCCGTTGATCAGCCCGGCGTCGATCACAGTGACGACCGGACCGGCAACCGCAACCGAGTTGCCGGGCCCGCAGTGGACGGCCCCGACGGCACTGTCAGGACCGCCGCGGCGGACTTTGCTCCGCAGGAAATCGAGCTCACCGCAACCGAATTCGACCTGTTGCTGTTTCTCGCCCGGCATCCGGGCCGGGTGTTCGAGCGGTCCAGCCTGCTCAGCTCGGTGTGGGGCTACTCGTCCGCGGCGGGTGCCCGGACGGTGGATGTGCACGTGGCGGCGTTGCGGGCCAAGCTCGGCGGGGCCAGCCCGATCCGGACCGTCCGCGGTGTCGGCTACTCGGTGGACGCCCGGTGACGGCCCGGCCGCCGGAGGCCCGCACCAGCCTGGCCGTCCGGATCACCCTGCTGGTGGTCGCGGTGGCCGTGCTGGTCGCGGTCATCGCCAGCGTCGTGGGCTGGTTGGTGGTCCGCCGGACGTTGATCGACGTCACGACGCAGGCCCTGGCCGACCGGGCCGACGTCATCGCCGCTGAACTGACCGCCGAGCCGGCGTCCTGGGGTGGGGCACTGTCGGCGACCACCGCCGCCCTGTCCGCGCAGGGCATCACGGTGATCGGCATCGGCCCGGACGGCGAATTCACCGAGGTGGGCCGGACCGCCCAGCAGGCGGCCGCCCGAGGCGGCGCCCACGGCGCCGTCGGCGGCCGATCGATCTCCGGCTCCGCGATGGCCGGCGGGCAGCTGCAACTGGTCGAGGCGAGGTCGTCGGCGGCGGGTGGCTTCGCGCTGGTCGCGCCGGCCGACGTGGCGGCGGCTACCCGGCAGGCCTTGGAACGGAGGCTGCTGTGGGCGATCGCCGGCGGGCTGGTCGCCGCGCTGCTGGTCGGGCTGCTGGTCGCCAGGGTGGTGTCGGCACCGCTCCGGCGGACCGCCGGCCTGGCGCGGGCGATGGGCCGCGGTGCCCGCGACCTGCGCGCACCAGTGGCCGGTCCGCGGGAAGTGGCCGAGGTGTCGGTGGCGGTCAACGAGCTTGCAGATGCGTTGCAGCACAGCGAATCCCGCCAGCGGGAGTTCCTGACGTCGGTGTCCCATGAACTACGGACCCCGCTGGCCGGCATCACCGGGCAGGCCCAGGCGCTGGCCGACGAGATGGTTCCGGCGGCCGAACAGGCGGAGGTCGGCCGCAGCATCATCGGCGAGGCGGCCCGGCTGGAGCGGTTGGTCTCCGACCTGTTGGACCTTGCCCGGCTGGGTGCGGACAGCTTCCGTCTCGACCTGGCGCCCACCGACCTCACCGCCCTGGTGACCGAGATGGCGTCCGTCTGGCAGGTGCGCTGCGACGCGCGGGGTGCGCTGCTGGTGCTGCAGCTCCCGCCGGGTCCGGTGTGGGCGACCACCGATGCCCGACGGGTCAGGCAGGTGCTGGACGGCCTGGCGGAGAACGCGTTGCGGCTGCTCGGACCGGTAGCACCGCTGGTGCTGCATGTCGGAGTCGAGGATCGGTGGGCCGTCCTGCAGGTCCGTGACGGGGGACCGGGCCTGCGGCCGGAGGATTACCCGGTCGCGTTCGACCAGGGCGTCCTGCACCAGCGGTACCGCGGACGCCGGCCGACCGGTGCCGGCCTCGGACTGCCGCTGGCCCGCAGCCTGGTCGACCGGCTGGGCGGCACCATCCTCGCCTCACCCGCCCGGGAAGGCGGGCTGGCCATCACTGTCCGGCTGCCGCCGGCCGGCTGACCGCGGACCGACCCACGCGATGCCGCCGGGCGGTGCCGTGCACCATGGTCGAATGCCCGCCGAGCTGGACGGCCTGCTCTCGACCGCCCAGGTCTTCGCGATCCGACTGGTCGAGCGGTTCCGGGGGGTGAGGGTGCGGGAGGGCATCCTGCTGCGCGGGCCGGCCGGGTGGGCGGAGTTCGCCCCGTTCCGCGACTACCCGGACGCCGAATGCGTGCCCTGGCTGCTGGCCGCCGTCGAATCGGCCACAACACCGTGGCCCGATCGGCTGCGCGATCGCGTCGAGGTGAACACCACGGTGCCGGTGGTGGTGGCGGAGCGGGCCGCGGAGCTGGTGCGCGCCGCTGGCTGCCGGACCGCGAAGATCAAGGTCGCCGACCCGCGGGTGGACCTGGCGGCCGACGCCGACCGGGTCGCGGCGGTGCGGGACGCCCTGGGGCCGGGTGGCCGGATCAGGATCGATGCCAACGCGGCCTGGACCGTCCCGCAGGCCCTGATCGCCATCGAGGTGCTGGACGCGGCCGCGGGCGGGCTGGAGTACGTGGAACAGCCGTGCGCCGCGCTCGCCGATCTCGCGATGGTCCGGTCGTCGGTCCGGCCGCCGATCGCCGCCGACGAGTCGATCAGGCGGGCCACGGATCCGGCCCGGGTGGCGCTCGCCGGTGCCGCCGACATCGCCGTCATCAAGGTGGCGCCACTGGGCGGGGTGCGGGCCGCGCTGCGGATCGCGGCGGCGGCAGGCCTGCCGGTCGTGGTGTCCTCCGCGGTGGACAGCTCGGTCGGACTCGCCGCCGGGCTGGCGCTGGCCGCTGCCCTGCCCGCGTTGCCCTACGCCTGCGGGCTGGGAACCGCCACCCTGCTCACGGCGGACGTGACGTCCGGGTCGCTGGTCCCGGTCGACGGTTTCCTCGCCGTGCCCGGCCGGGCGCCGCAGCCGGATCGCCTGTCCGAGGTCGGTGCCGACCGTCCGACCACCGCGTTCTGGCTCGACCGGCTGCGCCGGGTCGCTGCGCTTGTTCCTGACGGCAGGCGGGTGTGACGGCGGGTGGCGTGTGACGCGGCCGGGTGTGACGGCGGGTGGCGTGTGACGCGGCCGTCAGGGGCGGATGGGACTTTGGACCCTGGCCAGCCGCGGCTGCACGCGCCGATCATCGATCCATGGCCGAGACCACGACTCCCGTCAGCGAACTCTCCGAAGGAGAGTGCTGGAAACTGTTGCACAGCAACGAGTTCGGCCGACTGGCACTCAGTGTCGCCAATCAGCCGGAGATCTTCCCGATCAACTACGCCGTGCAGGCCGGCACCCTGGTGTTCCGCACCTCTCAAGGCACCAAGCTGGCGGCGCTGACCATCAACGAATCCGTGGCCCTGGAGATCGACGGCTACGACGACACCGGTGGCTGGAGCGTGGTCATCAAAGGCCAGGCGCACGCCCTCGAATGGGGTGAGGACTACAACGAGGCCCAGGTGGCCGGACTCCGGCCGTGGGTGGCCACCATCAAACCGGTCTTCGTCCGGGTCGAACCGCTCTACGTCAGCGGCCGCACGTTCCTGTTCGGCCCGGAGCCGGACGATCTATGAGCTGTCCGCCGGGCGTGAGCCGGGTGCGCTGGACGTCGACGAGCCGGGTCGGTTCCGGTGGTCATCGGCGAGCGTCACGAGTAGGGGTGACGGGTCGCGCCGGGGCGCGTCGTTCATGGCGCTGGCCGTCCGGCCGATCCGCGACGAGAACCAAGTCCGGGTGAGGACGCTGATTGCGGAATTGCCACCTGCTTGAGCAGCTCCGGCCGGACGCCCCTACCGTCGTTCGAATGAGACTGGCTGCCGGCGAGACCCTGGGCCGGGCCGAAGCCGTCGAACTCTACGAATCAGTGGGCTGGTCCGGCTACACCGCCGATCCCGAGCAGTTGCTCCGCGGCATCGCCGGCTCGCACCTGGTGCTCACCGTTCGCGACGAAACGGGGCGGTTGTCAAGGCTTTCCCTTGTCGCGTCCCCCCATCCTGTGTTGATCATGGGGCGCAGCCCGCGACACGCCGGCGACACGCCCGGAACGGCGGGCAGCGCACCATGATCAACGCCGATCCCGGCGGGCGGCCGGTCGAGTCCGCCGCCCAGCGGGTCACCGCAGGTTCGCCGGGTAGATCTGGATCTCGACCGCTTTGATCGCGTAGTGCACCCGCCTGCCGGGGACGAGGTCGAGGTCGGCTGCCGATGCCGCGGTGATGTCGGCGATCAGATCGCCTGCGCCGCCGGGGGTGTCAGCCGCGTGTACCCGGATCAATTCGCCACGGGGTTCGAGTTCGGCCACGGTCACCGGGAGATGGTTGCGCGGGCTGCCCGTCGGCGGCGTCAGGTGAATGGCGACAGCAGCCGGGCTGAAGACCGCAACGGCGCGCTGGCCGACGGCGCAGGTCGGGTCGAGGATGCCGCTGACGTGCACCCCGTCGGCCGTCAGCAGGCCCTGCTCGACGGCGGTGCCGGCGATCAGGTCGACCCCGGCGATGCGGGCAGCGAAGGCCGAACGGGGCCGGGTGAGGACCGTCCGGGTCGGGCCGTCCTCGACGATCCGCCCCGCATCGAGCACGACCACCCGGTCGGCGAGGGTCAGTGCATCGATGAGGTCGTGGGTGACCAGGAGGGCGGTCCGGCCGGTGTCCCGGAGCACCTTGCGCAAGAGCTGGCGCAGCGCCGGCGCGACGGCGACGTCGAGTGCGGCCATCGGTTCGTCGAGGAGCAGCAGCGCCGGTTCGGCGGCCAGCGCCCGGGCGATCGCGATCCGCTGCGCCTGCCCGCCCGAGAGCTGACCGGGCCGCCGGTCGGCGAGTTCGGTTGCGTCGACGGCAGCGAGCCACCGACGTGCCTGCGCCGCGGCGTCCCGGCGGCTGCCGCCCTTGCTGCGCGGGCCGAACGCGACGTTGTCCGTTGCGGTCAGGTGCGGAAACAGCAGCGCTTGCTGGGCGAGCAGGACGACACCACGCCGGTGGGACGGCACCCACACCCGCCGCTGGGTGTCGACGAGCACCTGCCCGTCCAGCGTGATCCTGCCGGAATCGGGGCGGATCAGGCCGGAGATCAGCGAGAGCAGGGTCGATTTGCCGGCGCCGTTGGCGCCGAGCACGGCGACCACCTCACCCGGCTGGACCCGCAGTTCGAGGTCGATCGCACGGTCGACCACGGATGCCGTCAGGTCGAGCGCACCGGCCACCCGGGCCGGCGTCCCGGCTGGGCTGATCACTGCGCTCCCTCACTGGCCCTTCCTCGGGTGGCCACTACGATCAGCACGGCCACCACCACCAGCACCAGGGACAGCGCGACGGCCGCGTCGGGGTCGGTTTCGCGCTGGAGGTAGATCTCCAACGGCAGGGTGCGGGTGGTGCCCTGCAGGCTACCGGCGAAGGTGAGGGTGGCACCGAATTCGCCCAGCGCCCTGGCGAAGGCGAGCACCGCGCCGGAGATCAACCCGGGCAGCACCAACGGGATGGTGACCCGGCGCAGCACCGTTGTCGGACCGGCGCCCAGGGTCGCTGCGACGGCCTCGTACCGGCGCCCCGCGGTGCGCAGCGCACCCTCCAGGCTGAGCACCAGGAAGGGCAGTGCGACGAAGGTCTGGGCGATGATCACCGCGGTGGTGGTGAACGCGATGCGAAGGCCGAGGAACTCGAGGGTGCCGCCGAGCAGGCCCTGCCGGCCGAAGGTGTAGATCAGCGCGATGCCGCCGACCACCGGCGGCAGTACCAACGGCAGCAGCACCAGGGATCGGGCCAGCCGCAGGCCGGGAAACGTGGCCCGGGCCAACACCAATGCCATCGGCGTGCCCAGCAGCACGCACAGCACCGTGCTGGCCGCCGAGGTCTTCAGGCTCAGCCACAACGCGGCGATCGAGGACTCGGACGTGATGAGGTCGACGAACGAGGACCACTGCACCCGGGCCAGCACGGCGGCCAGCGGCAGCACGATGAACAGCCCGCCGAGCACGGCCGGGATGACCACCCAGCGGGGCAAACCTGACCCGGTCCCTGCCCACCCCCGTCCGCGGCGGTGCGGAACCGTTGGCGCCGTTGCCATCTCAGTAGGTCACGGGGCGGGCTTGAACCCGGCTGCGGCCAGTACCTGCTGGCCCTCGGGGCCGGTGACGAGCTCGACGAATGTCGTCGCCGGCGCCGACCGGCCGGCGGCCAACGTCGCGATCGGGTAGGTGTTCACCACGACGGCCGCCTCCGGGAAGTCGATCTCGTCGACCTTGCCGCCGGCGTTCTTGGCGTCCGTCACGTAGACCAGGCCGGCGTCGGCCTGCCCACTGGTGATCTTGCCCAGCACGTCGGTCACCGAGTTCTCCTCGCTGACCGGGGTCAGCGTGACGCCGGTGTTCTTCTCGATCGTCGCAGCCGCTGTGCCGCACGGCACCTGCGGAGCGCAGACGACGACAGCGCGGCCGGGCTCGGCCAGATCGGCGAAGGAACTGATCCCGGCGGGATTGCCGGGGGGCGTGACGATCGTCAGGATGTTGCTGGCGAAGTTCACCGGGGTGCCGGCGACGAGGTTCGCCGTTGTCGCCTTGGTCATGTTGTTGGTGTCCGCGGAGGCGAACACATCGGCCGGCGCCCCGGCGATGAGCTGGCTGACCAGATCGGCAGAACCGGCGAAGTTGAAAGTCACCGTCGAGCCGGGGTTCTCGGTCTGAAAGAGCGCGCCGATCTGGGTGAACGCCGCCTTCAACGACGCCGCCGCGAACACCGTCAACGGGCCCGCCGCCGAGGAGCCCGCCGCACCGGAGCCCGCCGCACCGGTGGTGGACGACGTCGCAGTGGTGCTGCCCGGACTGCACCCCACCAGCAGCAGGGCCAGGCAGGTCACGGCCGCGACGACGCCGGGGAGCCGACGACTCACCAGGAACCTCCAGGGGTTTCGATGATCACCGTGGTCGCCTTGACCACCGCGACGGCCAGCCGGCCGGGCTCGAGGTGAAGTTCGCGGGCGGCCTCACTGCTCATCAGGGACACCACGGTGTGCGGGCCGCACTGCAGCTCGACCTGGGCCATCACGCCGTCCGCGACGACCTTGGTGACCAGGCCGACGAACCGGTTCCGCGCCGACCTGCGGACCCCGGACGGATCAGGCGCGGGGGCGGCCGCGTGCTGCCGGGAGAACTCGGCCAGCGCGACCCCGTCGATCACCTTGCGGCCGGCGTCGTCCCGGGACACCGGCAGGCTGCCGGCCTCGATCCACCGGCGGACCGTGTCGTCGCTGACGCCCAGCAGCTCGGAAGCCTCACGAATACGGAACTGCGGCATGACGCGCACTCTAGGTCCGCATCAGCGGACTGCGCAACTCCATGAACCTGCACATGCCGAACTGGCACGGGAGCGTGTCGATCATTGTGGCCGGCTGCCCGGCCACAATGGCAGGCGTGAACCCGTCGACCGCGCTAGCCCGTGTCCTGGTCGACGAACTGATCGCCTGCGGGATCACCGACGCCGTGCTCGCCCCGGGCTCGCGCAACGCCCCGCTCTCGATGGCGCTGCACGACGCGGACGCCACCGGCCGGCTTCGGCTGCACGTGCGGATCGACGAGCGTACCGCCGGTTTCCTGGCGGTCGGTCTGGCCCGCGGATCCGGCCGGCCCGCCGTCGTGGTGACCACCTCCGGAACCGCGGTGGCCAACCTGCATCCCGCCGTCCTGGAGGCCCACCATGGCGGCGTGCCGCTGCTGGTGCTGTCGGCGGATCGGCCAGCGTGGCTGCGCGACGTCGGGGCCAACCAGGCCATCGACCAGCAGGCGGTGTTCGGCCCGGCGCTGCGGCTGTTCCACGAATTTGCTGCCCCGCAACGGGTCTCGGGCCAGAATGCGGGCTGGCGGTCGATGATCTGCCGCGCCGTCGGCGCCGCGCTGGGCGCCGACGGCCGGCCCGGGCCGGCGCAGCTCAATGTTGCGCTGGCCGATCCGCTGCTGCCGGACGACGCACCCGGGACGGACCGCTACCCGGCCGACTGGCCGGAGCCGCTGGCCGGCCGGGACGGCGCCTGGACGCAGATCCTGCGATCCGACGACGCCTTCGGGCCGCCCGTCCCGGCTCCGGGACCCGGGGAACGGGTGCTCTTCCTGGCCGACCTCACCCACCCGTGGGCCGCTGCCGTGGCCGACGCCGGGCATCTGGTTCTCACCGAGGCAGGTGGGGCGGCCGGTGCGGCGGTGCTCGGCGCGGGCATGCACCTCCTTGCCGACGAAGCCTTCCTGGACGCCGCCTTGCCGGCCCGGGTGATCGTGCTGGGCCGGCCGACACTGTTCCGGCCGGTGCAGCGGGTGCTGGCGGACCAGCGGGTGACCGTCGACGTGATCGCGCATCCGCTGGGTTATGCCGATCCCTCCGGCACCGCCCGGGTGGTCGCCGCCGGCTGGCCGGACCTGCGGGATCTGCCGGATCCGGAGTGGGCCGCGCACTGGCGGGCGGCCGACCACCGCGCCGCGGGGGCTGTCCGGACCGTGCTGGACGAGTTGGACGTCGGCGCCTCCCCGCGGCTGGCAGGCGACCTGGTGGCCGCGCTGCCCGCACGGGCGACGCTGGTGCTCGGCTCCTCGCAGTCGCCCCGGGATGTGGCGCTCACCGCCGCGGCCCGGCCCGGGCTGCGGGTCGTCGCGAACCGCGGGGTGGCGGGTATCGACGGCACGGTGTCCACCGCGGTCGGAGTCGCGCTGGCCGCCGGCGGAGACGACGGTCCCACCGTCGCGCTGCTGGGGGACCTGGCCTTTCTGCACGACACCACCGGGCTCGTCATCGGCCCGCACGAGCCGCGGCCGGAGCTGACGGTCGTGGTGAGCAACAACGACGGCGGGGCGATCTTCTCCACCCTCGAACCGGGAGAACCCCGGCATGCCAGCGCGTTCGACCGGGTTTTCGGCACGCCGCACGGCGTGCTGCTGGCCGGCCTGGTGGAGGCCTGCGGCGCCGAACACATCTTCGTCTCCACCGCCGACGAACTGCCGGCCGCCCTCGCCGATCCCGTCGGGATCCGGTTGGTGGAGGTGCCGACGTCCCGTACCGATCTGCCCACCACGCTGCACCGGCTGACCGAGGCCGTCCGCGCGGCCCTCTGAGCGCCGGACTCCGAGCCGGGAGGCATACAGCAGCAGGCCTTCCGACGTCCTGGTCAGCCAGGCCCGGTACTACTCGTCCAGCCGGCCTCCCGCCAGGCCAGGTAGTGCGTCGGTTTCATCACGAACCACAGTTCGTCACCCACCTGCTCGACCGGTCGGCCGGAGGACACCCCGCCCAGCGCGGCCACCACCGAGGTGGCGGCCCTGGCGTCCGACCTGGCCCGCTCGCCCAAACCGTTCAGCACCTCGGCGATCCGCTCGTCGGACCTTGGTGAACCTGCGGACGGGTTCACCCACCGACGCCGCGATCGGTGACGCGGTGACGCGGATCCTGGCCGAGCCCGGGTTCCGGGCCGCCGCGGAGATCCTCCGCGCGGAACTGGCGGCCTGCACGCCGATGCAGACGATCACCCGCGCGCTCGAGAACGCCGGTGCGGCGCGTGCGACCGCCGGCGGGAATCCGTCGGCCCGGCCGATTGCCTACGCTGGTCCCCATTCACGGTGATCGGGATTCGGGTCGATCCGAGGGCAGGAGCACGCCGATGGGCTGGTACGGCGAGCGGGTGTTGCCGCGGCTGATCAACATCGCCTGCGGCGCACACAGTTCCGACCCGACGCGGAGCCGGGTGTGTGCCCGGCTGGCCGGCGAGGTGGTCGAGGTCGGCTTCGGCTCCGGGCTGAACATCGCGTTCTACCCCGCAACGGTCACCCGGGTGGCCGCGGTCGAACCGGCCGAGCTCGGGTGGCAGCTGGCCGCCGGCCGGGTCGGCGAGGCGGCCGTCCCGATCACCTGGGCAGGCCGGGACGCGCAGCGACTTCCGTTTCCGGACAACAGTTATGATGCCGCCCTTTCCACCTGGACGCTGTGCACGATCCCGGACGCCGACGCCGCCCTGCGCGAACTGCGCAGGGTGCTCCGGCCGGGCGGCGCCCTGCATTTCGTGGAGCACGGGCTGGCCCCGGACGAATCCGTCCGTCGCTGGCAGCGTCGCCTCGAGCCGCTGCAGGGGAAGCTGTTCGGTGGTTGCCACCTGACCCGACAGATCGACAAGCTCATCACCGCCGCGGGGTTCACCATCGAAGAGCTGGACGTGTACTACGAAAAGGGCGCGCCCAAAGCCGGTCTCGCGATGTCCCTTGGTGTCGCCCGGCCGCTGCCGTTTCCGGATGCGGTGGCGGGGTAGATCAGCCGGCCGCGGCACCCGGCCGCGCCAGCGCGGCACCCGGATTCGCGGCCAGTAGCCGTGGTGATGGTTCAGCCGCGCGATTCCAACGCGTCCCGGATCGGGATCATCTTGATCTGCGCCTCGCGGGCCTCGATCTCGGGATCGGAATCTGCGACGATGCCGCAGCCGGCCATCAACCGGACGCTGCGTCCGTTGACCTGCGCACAGCGCAGGGCGATCGCGAACTCGCCGTCGCCGCGGGTGTCCAGCCAGCCGACCGGAGCGGCGTACCGGCCCCGGCTCATCGGCTCGAGCTGCCGGATCACCTGTCGCGCAACCTCTGTCGGACTGCCGCCGACCGCCGCCGTCGGGTGCAGGCGGGCCGCCAGCTCCAGCGCGGTCGGCGCCCGGCCGTCCAACCGGCCGGTGATGTCGGTGGACAGGTGGGTCAGGTTGGCCAGCTCCAGCGGCATCGGGCCGGCGGGCACGTCCAGATCCACGGTCGCCCTGGCCAGCACCTCCGCCACCGACCGCACCGCATAGGCGTGCTCGGCGATGTCCTTGGCGCTGCCCAACAGGTCGGCCGAGACGGCGTCACCGAAGTGCTCTTTCCAGGCAGTCCCGGCCAGCACCCGGGAGGCGATGGCGGCACCGGTTCGCCGGATGAGCAGTTCCGGGCTGGCCCCGACCAGGCCCTCGACCGCGAAGGTCCAGCAGTCCGGGTAGGTGCGCGCCAGGTGCCGCAGCAGGAACCGCTCGTCGACGGGTCGGGCGGTGGTCGCCTCGAGGTCATGCGCGAGTACCACTTTCTGCAGCTCACCGGCCCGGATCCGGGCGGTGGCGGTGGCCACCGCCGTGGTGAAGCCCGCGACGGACAGGTCGGCGTCGGCGTAGCTCACCCGGCCGGGCGCCCGGATCGGCACGGGGCGGCGCCCGGCGTCGTGCCAGGTGTCACCGTCGTCATCGCCGATCCTGGTGACGAAGCCCGTTCCGCCGACACTGCCCAGCACGGTCTTGGGGACAGTGGCGACCGAGATGTCGTCGTCGTCGAAGCCGAGGGAGACGAAGGCGATCGGTCCGCTTCCCGGCTTGTCCACCCGGTCCTCGACCTTGATACCGGCGCTGAGCTGCGTGAACCACTGCATGATCTGCGCGGCCGCATCCGGTCCGGCGGCGCTGAACCGCTCGTGCACACCCCAGCCGACGAAACCCTCACCGCCGCGCAGGAAGCACAGCGTGCCGGTTGGCCGGGCCAGCGCGCCGAGCAGGTCGGCAGGTGATTCCAGGACTTCCGAGACCGCCGTCACCTGGAGTCGGGTGGTCGGCACGGCGGTCACGAGCGCCAAGGGTAGTCGTCCGGAACGGTGCGCCCGGCAGTTCGGCACGTGACGCTGCTGACCCCGACAGCCGGGCCGTGCGGTACCGGACGCGGCACATCGACGGCGACCGGGAAATACACTTCGCGGAATGACGGCCGACGCAGCTTCCGACGCGCAGGCCGTCCCGGCCGCGGACGGCCTGCCGCCGGACGGCCGATCGGCGGACGCCGCCGGTCCGACCCGCCGCCAGCTCGGCTGGCGGTGGGCGGCCAGGGCGATCGGCCTGCTCGCGGTGGCCGTCACGGTGATGATGATCGCGCTCGGCATCGGCATGCGGGCCAATGATGCGGCCATCGACGAGCACCTGGGCACGGCGACCGCGACCGTGCTGTCGGTGTCGCCGCTGCGGACCGGGGTCGAGTTCGTCGACACCACCGGCGCGACGGTTCGCCCCGAGGGCGGCGTGCTATACCCCGGGCTGCTGTCCATCGGACAACAATTCGTCGTCGAGTACTCGACGGCGAACCCGCAGATCGCCAGGGTCGCGGGCCGCACCGCCGGAGTCGGCACGGTGATGATCGCGATCACCCTGGGCGTGACGTATCTCATTGCGGCACCGCTGATCTGGTGGTGCCTGCGGCGCGCCAAGCTGCCGCTGTTCGGTCTGGGCCGTGGGCCCGGTCACGCCACACCGCTCAGAACGCCGGCGAGACCGTGAGCACAGCGGGCCGCTCGGTACGCTTCGACCTCATGAGCCGGGTAACGCCAGATGAGCAGGGGTAACGCCAGATGAGCAGGGCCGGGCTGGAAAAGGAACCACGCCAGGTCGCCGCGATGTTCGACGCGGTGGCGCAGCGGTACGACCGCACCAACACGATCCTGTCCGGCGCACAGGACGGCCGGTGGCGCCGGCACACCGTGCGGGCCCTGCAGTTGCTGCCCGGCCAGAAGGTGCTGGACGTCGCCGCCGGCACGGGCGTGTCGACCAAGGCGTTGTCGGCGACCGGTGCCTGGTGCGTGGCGACCGACTTCTCCTTCGGCATGCTGTCGGCCGCCAAGAGTGATTTCCGGCTGCCCAGGGTGGCCGGCGACGCCCTGCACCTGCCGTTCGCGGACAACTCCTTCGACGCCGTCACGATCTCCTTCGGGCTGCGCAACGTGGAGGACCCGACCGCGGCGCTGCGGGAGTTCGCCAGGGTGACCAGGCCCGGCGGCCAGCTGCTGGTCTGCGAGTTCTCCCGGCCCCGGCCGGCGCCGCTCCGCTGGGGCTACCGCTGGTACCTGCGCCACGTGCTGCCGCTGCTGGCCGGCCGGGTCTCGTCCAACCCGGAGGCGTACACCTACCTGCAGGAGACCATCGACGCCTGGCCGGACCAGCCGTCGCTGGCCAGGATGATCGCCCGCTCCGGCTGGACAGACGTCGTCTGGCGGAACATGACCTTCGGCGTTGTCGCCCTGCATCACGCCGTCCGCAGGGACGAATAGCAGCAGGTCAGCGCCTTCGCCGCGGCGCCCGAAGGTGATCGGCTCAGGGCGCCGCGCGCCGCGCGCCACCCTTGGTACGCAGGTGGGGGGACGCGTCCTACACTGGGGGCCGAATTGCCTCGTGAACGAATTCACAAACTCGATTGCCTGTCGATGGGCCTGCCGCCGCATCCCCTTCCAGGCCTGGATCGCACGGTCTGCTGGGAGGTCCCGATGAGCCTGTCGAGCGCGGTCTACGACCCGGACAACACGGCGGACGTGATCGTTGTGGGTGCCGGCCCTGCCGGTTCCACCGCCGCGACGTATCTGGCCCGCTCGGGCGTCGATGTGCTGTTGCTGGAGAAGTCCACCTTCCCGCGGGACAAGGTCTGCGGTGACGGCCTCACCCCGCGCGGGGTGAAGCAGGTGCTGGCGCTCGGCATCGACGTCTCCGGGTCCGACTGGATCAAGAACAAGGGCCTGCGGGTGGTCGGCGGGGGCACCAGCCTGGAGTTGCCCTGGCCGGTCCTGCAGGACTTCCCGGACTTCGGCCTGGTCCGGCCGCGCCGTGACTTCGACGAGATGCTGGCGACGCTGGCGGTCAAGGCCGGTGCCCGGATGCGGGTGGCCAGCACGGTGACCGCGCCGGTGCGGGACGACCGGACCGGCGCGATCACCGGCGTGCTGGCCAAGACCGCCGACGGGCCGAAGGAGTTCCGCGCGCCGCTCATCCTGGCCTGCGACGGCGTCTCCGCACGGGTCGCGCTGGGCATGGGCATCAACAAGCGGGACGACCGGCCGCTCGGTGTCGCGGTGCGCCGCTACTACCGGAGCCCGTCCCGCACGCATGACGACTACCTGGAGTCGCATCTCGAGCTGTGGGACCGGTCGAACCCGGCCAAGGCCAAGCTGCTGCCCGGGTACGGCTGGATCTTCGGGCTCGGCGACGGCACCGTCAACGTCGGACTCGGCATGCTCAGTTCGTCCAAGGCGTTCGGCAAGACCGACTACCGGGCGCTGCTGCGCACCTGGCTGGACGGCACGCCGGAGGAGTGGGGGCTGCGCGAGGAGAACGCGATCGGCCCGATCGGTGGCGCCGGCCTGCCGATGGGCTTCAACCGCACCCCGCACTACGCCGACGGTCTGCTGCTGGTCGGCGACGCCGGCGGGGCGGTCAACCCGTTCAACGGCGAGGGCATCGCGTATGCGATGGAGTCGGCCGCGATGGCCGCCGAATCCGTGCTGCAGGCGCTGGGCCGGCCGGAGGGCGCCAGCCGGGAGGCCGCGCTGCACGGCTACGAGACCGCCATGAAGGATCACCTGGGTGCCTACTACCGGCTCGGCGGCATCTTCTCCACACTGATCGGCAAGCCGACCGTGATGAAAACCGCCACCAGGCTCGGGCTGCCGCGCAAGGACCTGATGTATCTGGTGCTCAAGTTGCTCGCCGGGCTGTACGACAGCCGGGATGGGGACTGGGCGGACCGGATCGTCCGGTCGCTGACCAGAATGGCACCCAGTGTGTAGCCGGCCTGTACGTCAGCGGATCGCGAGGGCCCTGCCGTGGTGACCGCCTACCTGCCCATCGTGATCCTGCTGTTTCTGGTCGCCGGTTTCGCGATCACCATGGTCACGGTGGTGAGCGACAAGCTGGGCCCGCAGCGCTACAACCGGGCCAAGCTGGACGCCTACGAGTGCGGCATCGAGCCGACACCGCTGCCGGCCGGAACCTCCGGCCGGTTCCCGATCAGGTTCTATCTGACGGCGATGCTGTTCATCGTCTTCGACATCGAGATCGTCTTCCTCTACCCCTGGGCGCAATCCGCGGTCGCGTTGGGCGTGCTCGGATTGGTCGAGATCATCCTGTTCATCGTCACCGTCGCCGTGGTCTTCGCCTACGCGTGGCGGCGCGGCGGGCTGGACTGGGACTGACCGGTGTGGCGCGGTTCGAACGCAGGTCGGCAGTACCGAGCGATTCCCCATCAATGACGAAGAAGGGAGCAGGGCAATGGGTCTGGAGGAAAAACTCCCCAGCGGCGTTCTGCTGACCAGCGTCGAGAAGCTGGTCAACTGGACCCGGAAGGCGTCGTTGTTCCCGGCCACTTTCGGGCTGGCCTGCTGCGCGATCGAGATGATGACGACCGGGGCGCCGCGGTACGACCTCGGCCGGTTCGGCATGGAGGTCTTCCGGGCCTCGCCCCGGCAGGCCGACCTGATGATCGTCGCCGGCCGGGTGAGCCAGAAAATGGCCCCGGTGCTGCGGCAGATCTACGACCAGATGGCCGAACCCAAGTGGGTGTTGTCGATGGGCGTCTGCGCCTCGTCGGGCGGGATGTTCAACAACTACGCGATCGTCCAGGGCGTCGACCACATCGTGCCCGTCGACATGTACCTGCCTGGGTGCCCGCCGCGGCCGGAGATGCTGATCGACGCCATCCTCAAGCTGCACGCCAAGATCATGGACGAACCGCTCGGACCGAAACGAGCGGCCGAACTGCTCGGCAAGCGGACCGAGCTGGTGGCATCGTCCGTGCGGTACGGCAAACTACCCGCGCCGATCGGCACCCCCGAGATCAACATTCCCGAGATCACGGCGGGCCGGTCGTGACCCAGCCGCCAGAGGAGTCAACGCCGCCCAGCCGCGGCGAGCAGAGCCCGCAGTCCGCGGCCGGTGGCGTACCCACCACCTCCAGCGGCGGCAACGACTCGGCGCCGGGCCAGTCCACCGCGGCCGGCAGCTACAGCTCGGTGGACACGCCGGGGGAGTCCCCGTCCGGCACCACTGCCGACGCCTCCGCGCAGGGCGGCGAATCGACCGCGGTGGCCGAGCGTGGCCTGCAGCCGCCGAGCTCGGCGGCCGGGCCGCCGGTGACGGCGACCGGTGTCGAGCGCACCGGCATGTTCGGCGTGCACGGCTCCGGCGACACCTCCGGGTTCGGGTTGCTGGTCAGCCAGCCGTACACGCCGGCGCCGGCCGAGCGGCCCTACGGCGGCCCGGAAGGAGTGCGCGGAGCGAGGGACGAGCGGAGCAGCGGCTCCGACCATCCAGGTTGGTTCGACGAAGTCGCCGACGCCCTGCTCGCGGCGATGGCGGCCCGGTCGATCCCGCCGCAGGCGCTGCTGCAGACCACCGTCGCGAACAAGGAGATCACCTTCTACGTCGCGCGCGACCACGTCACCGCGCTGCTCTGGGCGCTGCGCGACGACGAGTCGCTGCGCTTCGAGCTGGCGTCATCGATCTCCGGTGTCGACTACGGCGAGAAGGTCGCCCGCCGGCTGCATGTCGTCTACGAGCTGACCTCGATGACCTACCGCCGGCACATCCGGCTGGAGGTCGCCGTCGACGCCGACGACGCGTTCGTGCCCAGTGCGGTCGCGGTGTACCCGACAGCTGACTGGCAGGAGCGGGAGATCTGGGACATGTTCGGGATCAACTTCTCCGGGCACCCGGGGCTGACCAGGATTCTGATGCCGGACGACTGGATCGGGCATCCGCAACGCAAGGACTACCCGCTCGGCGGAATCCCGGTGGAGTACAAGGGCGCCGAGATCCCCGCCCCGGACCAGCGGAGGGCGTATTCATGACCGACAGCCACGACACAACCGGCGCGTCCACCCCGGGCTCGTCGGGAGGTGGCGCCCGACAAGGCTTCTCGACCACCTTCGCGGAGGATTTCCTGCCGCCGAACCAGCAGGACACCAGCACCAGGTTCCGCCGTGGGCAGGCGGACGAGCCGCGCCGGGCTCGCGGCACGGACACCACCGAGGGACGGATGTTCACCGTCACCGGCGGCGACTGGGACGAACTGCTGGCCGAGACCGAGTTCGAGAACGACGAACGCATCATCATCAACATGGGGCCGCAGCACCCGTCCACGCACGGCGTGCTCCGGCTGATCCTGGAGCTCGCGGGCGAGACCGTGGTGCAGGCCAGGTCCGTCATCGGCTACCTGCATACCGGCATCGAGAAGTCCTGCGAGTACCGGACCTGGACGCAGGGTGTCACCTTCGTCACCCGGGCCGATTACCTCTCGCCGGCGTTCAACGAGGCCGCCTACTGCATGGCCGTCGAGAAGCTGCTGGACATCGAGGTTCCGGTGCGCGCCCAGGTGATCCGGGTGCTGCTGATGGAGCTGACCCGGATCTCCTCGCACCTGGTGGCGATTGCCACCGGCGGCATGGAACTCGGCGCCCTGACCGGTATGACGGCCGGCTTCCGGGAGCGCGAGGAAGCGCTGCACCTGATGGAGTTCCTCACCGGGCTGCGGATGAACATGGCCTTCGTCCGGCCCGGCGGGGTGGCCCAGGAGCTGCCCGAAGGCTCCATCGAGCGGATCAACCAGTTCATCACCGTGATGGAATCCCGGCTGCCGGAGTACGACAAACTGCTGAGCGGGCAACCGATCTGGAAGGCCCGCATGGTCGGGGTCGGCATCCTGCCGCTGGAGGCGTGCATGCAACTCGGCGTCACCGGGCCCATCCTGCGGTCGGCCGGCCTGCCGTGGGATCTGCGCAAGGTGATGCCCTACAGCGGGTACCAGGACTACGAGTTCGAGGTCCCGACGTCCACCGACGCCGACTGCTACTCCCGGTTCCTGCTCCGGCTGGCCGAGATGTGGGAGTCGCTCAAGATCATGAAGCAGGTGGTCAAGCGGCTGGAGGAGCCCGGCCCGGTGATGGTGGCGGACCCGAAAATCGGCTGGCCGGCGCAACTGTCGATCGGCTCCGACGGGATGGGCAACTCGCTGGAGTACATCCGCAAGATCATGGGCCAGTCGATGGAATCGCTGATCCACCATTTCAAGCTGGTCACCGAGGGATTCGACGTACCGGCCGGTCAGGCCTACCAGGCGATCGAGAACCCGCGCGGCGAACTCGGTTGCCACGTGGTGTCCTCCGGCGGCACCCGGCCGTGGCGGGTCCACCTGCGCGACCCCGGGTTCGTCAACCTGCAGGCCATGCCCGCGATGGCGGAGGGCTCGATGATCGCCGACGTGGTCGCCGCGGTCGCCTCCATCGACCCGGTGATGGGTGGGGTGGACCGGTGACGGCCGCCCTGTTGACTGCTCCTGCCGCTCCGCCTGTCGCTCCGCCTGCCGCTCCGCCTGCCGCTCCGCCTGCCGCTCCGCCTGTCGCTCCGCCTGCCGCTCCGCCTGCCGCTCCGCCTGCCGCTCCGCCTGCCGCTCCGCCTGCCGCGCGGCTGAACTCGTTGACTTCTGTCCCAGCCGTCACATTTCGGCCACCTTCAGCCGCGCAGGCGAAGTTGATCCGCGCGGGACGGGACGGGGGGCGGCGATGAGCGGCGGAACCAATCGGCGGATCGGCGTCCCGGTCTTCCTCGAAACCGGTGTCGCCTTCGACGATCTCACCGAGGCCAGGGCACTGGAGATCATCGCCAGGTACCCGGTGTCCCGGTCCGCGCTGCTGCCGCTGCTGCACCTGGTGCAGTCGGTGGAGGGCTTCGTCTCGCAGCCGGGCATCGAGTTCTGCGCCCGCCAGCTCGAGCTGACCGTCGCGGAGGTCTCCGCGGTCGCGACGTTCTACACCATGTACAAGCGGACCCCGTGCGGCGAGCACCTGGTCAGCGTCTGCACCAACGCGCTGTGCGCGGGGCTCGGCGGTGACGCCATCTACGCGACACTGTCGGCGCGTCTGGGTGTCGGGCACGAGGAGACCGCCGGCGAACCGGGCACTGCCGGGTCGATCACCCTGGAGCACGCCGAGTGCCTGGCGGCGTGCGACCACGGCCCGGTGTTGCAGGTCAACTACGAGTTCTTCGACAACCAGACCCCCGACGGCGCATTGGATCTCGTCGCCGCCCTGCAGGCCGGTCAGCGCCCGTTGCCGACCAGGGGAGCGCCGTTGACCGACTTCAAGTCGGTCGAACTGGAGATCGCCGGGATCTACACCGACTTGCCGGATCGGGTGAACGCGCCGACCGCCTCGGTGCCCACCCTGCGCGGGTCGGTCCTCGCCGAGCGCACCGAGCAGCGCGCCCCGACCATGCCCGAGACCTACGACATCCCGCCCCTGCCGGAGAAGAAATGAGGAGCGAGCGATGAGCAGTCCGACCGATCCGTCGCCGGCGGTGCCGGCGGCCGTCCCGCCACCCGCCGCCACCCCCGTCGAGGCGTCGGTGTCCACCGACAGCGGCCCGGGTACCGGCAGCTCACCGGGCACCGGTGAGGCTCCCGACCCGGTCGCTGTGACCATCCGGCCGGCCGTCGCACCCCCCGCAGACCCAGCGGGCCCCATGTCCCTGGAGGCGGCGCTGCGGCGGTCCGTGCCCGCTCCCGGCGAGCACTGGCCCACCCCGGCCGACGGCGCCGCGCCGCTCACCCCGGTGCTCACCCGGCGCTGGGCGTCCCCCCGCTCCTGGAGTCTGGGCACGTACCGGCAGCTGGACGGCTATCAGGCGCTGCCCGTCGCGCTCGGCGTGGATCCAGGCCGGCTCACCGAACTGATCAAGAATTCCGGGCTGCGCGGCCGCGGCGGCGCGGGCTTCCCGACCGGGCTCAAGTGGTCGTTCCTGCCCAAGGGTGACGCCAAGCCGCACTACCTGGTGATCAACGCCGACGAGGGAGAACCCGGCACCTGCAAGGACATCCCGCTGATGATGGCCGATCCGCACTCGCTGATCGAGGGTTGCATCATCACCTCCTACGCGATCGGAGCCCCGTTCTGCGCCATCTACATCCGCGGCGAGGCAGTGCACGCGATGCGCAGGGTGCAGCATGCCGTCAATGAGGCCAGGGCCGCCGGCCTGCTCGGCAGCAACATCCTCGGCAGCGGCTACGACCTGGAAATCGTGGTGCACGGCGGGGCCGGCGCCTACATCTGCGGTGAGGAGACCGCCCTGCTGGACTCGCTCGAGGGGCGCCGCGGCCAGCCGCGCCTCAAGCCGCCGTTCCCCGCCATCGCCGGGCTGTACGCCTGCCCGACCGTGGTGAACAACGTCGAGACCATCGCGTCCGTGCCCGCGATCCTGCTCGGCGGGTCGGACTGGTACCGCTCGATGGGCACCGAGAAGTCGCCCGGCCCGAAGATCTACTCGCTGTCCGGGCACGTCACCAACCCCGGCCAGTACGAGGCCCCGATGGGCACGACGCTGCGCCAACTGCTCGTCTCGGCCGGCGGAATGCTGGACGGGATCCCGCTGAAGTTCTTCACCCCCGGCGGATCGTCGACCCCGATCTTCACCCCGGAGCACCTCGATGTGCCGCTGTCCTTCGATGACGTCGCGGCCGCCGGGTCCATGCTCGGCACCACCGCGTTGATGTGCTTCAACGAGACGGTGTCCGTCCCGTGGGCGGTGTGGAAGTGGCTGGAGTTCTACAAGCACGAGTCCTGCGGCAAGTGCACGCCCTGCCGGGAAGGCACCGGCTGGCTGGTTCAGATCCTGCGCCGGATCGTCTCCGGCGCGGGCACCCTGGAGGATCTGGACACCATGGCCGACGCCGCCGGCAACATCGCCGGCCGCTCGTTCTGTGCGCTCGGCGACGCCGCGGCGACCCCGATCCTGTCCAGCTTCAAGTACTTCCGATCCGAGTTCGAGGACCTGGTGACCGGCCGGACGCCGCCGCCGGTAAGTACAGCCGAGTCCTCGATGCTTCAAGGGGCGCACTGATGACGCAGGTTGCCACGCCGCCCGCGGGCGCGCAGGGACGAGACGAAACCGTTCACCCCCCCACTCCAGCGGGCCACGTTCGGCTCACCGTCGACGGGGTCAGCGTCATCGCTCCCAAGGGCGAGCTGGTCATCCGGACCGCGGAACGGATCGGCATCGCGATCCCGCGGTTCTGCGACCACCCGCTGCTGGAGCCGGTCGGCGCCTGCCGGCAGTGCCTCGTCGAGGTCGAGATGGGCGGCCGGCCGATGCCCAAGCCGCAGGCCTCCTGCACGCAGACCGTCGCCGACGGCATGGTGGTGCACACCCAGCTCACCTCGCCCGTCGCGGAGAAGGCGCAGCGGTCGAACCTGGAGTTCCTGCTGCTAAACCACCCGCTGGACTGCCCGATCTGCGACAAGGGCGGCGAGTGCCCGCTGCAGAACCAGACGCTGGCCAACGGATCGGCCAGCTCCCGGCTGCGCGACCCCAAGCGGGTGTTCGTCAAGCCGATCGCGGTGTCCAGCGAGATCCTGCTGGACCGCGAGCGGTGCGTGCTGTGCCAGCGCTGCACCCGGTTCTCCGACCAGATCGCCGGCGACAAGTTCATCGACCTGCTGGAGCGCGGGTCGGCGCAGCAGATCGGTATCAACTCCGCCGAGCCGTTCCAGTCCTACTTCTCCGGTAACACCATCCAGATCTGCCCGGTCGGCGCGCTGACCTCCGCGGCCTACCGGTTCCGCGCCCGGCCGTTCGACCTGGTGTCCACCGACACCGTGTGCGAGCACTGCGCGGATGGCTGCGCGTTGCGCACCGACCACCGGGCCGGCGCCGTCACCCGGCGGCTGGCCCGCACCGACCCGGACGTCAACGAGGAATGGAACTGCGACAAAGGCCGGTTCGCCTTTCCGTACGTCCGCGAGGGCGACCGGCTCACCCGGCCGCTGATCCGGGACGCGGACGGCGTGCTGCAGCCCGTGTCCTGGACGGAGGCCATGTCGTTCGCCGCGGCGGGCCTGGCGCAGGCCAGGGACAGCGGCGGGGTCGGCGTGCTGGCCGGTGGCCGGCTGACCCTGACCGACGCATACGCCTACGCGAAGTTCGCCCGACTGGCGCTGCGCACCAATGACATCGACTTCCGGGCCAGGGTGCAGACCGCCGAGGAGGCGGGCTTCCTCGGCGCCCGGGTGGCCGGCAGCTCGCCCGAACGGGGCGGGGTCACCTACGCCGGCCTGGAGAAGGCCTCGGTCGTCCTGCTCGTCGCGCTGGAGGCGGAGGAGGAATCACCGATCCTGTTCCTGCGGCTGCGCAAGGCCGCCCGCCGCGGGCTCCCGGTGTTCTCGGTCTCGGCGATGGTCAGCCCCGGCCTGCACAAGCTGTCCGGCACGCTGATCGGCGCCGCGCCCGGCCAGGAGGCCGCGGTGCTCACCGGGCTGGCCGGTGACACCCTCGCCGCTGACGGGGTCCGGGACGCCGCCGAACGCAACCGGCTCGGCGCGCTGCTGCGCACCCCGGGCGCCGTGGTGCTGGTCGGCGAACGGGCCGCGCAGACGCCCGGTCTGCTCACCGCTGTCGGTGACCTGGTCGACGCGACCGGTGCCGCGCTGGCCTGGGTGCCCCGCCGCGCCGGTGAGCGCGGCGCGCTGGACGCGGGGGCCATCGGCACCCTGCTGCCCGGTGGCCGGCCGCTGGCCGATCCCGACGCCAGGGCCGAGGTGGAACTGGCCTGGGGTGCGTCCATCCCGCAGACCCCGGGCCGGGACACCGAGGGCATCCTCGCCGCTGTTGGCATCGCCGAACCGGAACTGACCGACTTCGGAGTGGCCGCCGAGGCGTTCGACGCCGACGAGACGTTCCACGGCGAAGTGGACGATCCCGAGGATCGGGCACCCGGCCTCGCCGGGCTGCTGATCGGCGGGGTGGAGATCTCCGACCTGCCCGATCCGGCCGCCGCGCTGGCCGCGGTGGCGAGCGCCGGGTTCGTCGTCAGCCTGGAGATCCGGGTCAGCGCCGTCACCGAACTGGCGAGCGTGGTGTTCCCGGTGGCGGCCGCCGCCGAGAAATCCGGCGCCTACGTGAACTGGGAGGGCCGGGTGCGTCCGTTCGTGGCGGCGCTGCCGGAGGCGGGCATGCTCGACGAGGCCCGGATCCTGGACACCCTCGGCGTCGAGATGGACGTCGACCTCTACACCCAGACACCCGCCGCCGCCGCCGGGGAGATCGCCCGGCTCGGGGTCTGGACCGGCCCCCGGCCGACCCCGCCCCGGGCGCACGCCCCGCTCCGTGTTGATCATGGGGAGCAGCCCGCGACACGCCGGCGACACGCCGATCAGAGCGGGCAGCGCGCCATGATCAACGCCGATCAGGGGGGCGCCATGATCACCGAACAGCCCGCCCCGGGCAACTTCGTGCTCGCGTCGTGGCGGATGAACCTGGACGGCGGCCGCGGCCTGGACGGTGAGCCGCACCTGTCCGGCACCGCCCGGCCGGCGGTGGCCAGGCTGTCGCCGGTCGCCGCGCTGGCCATCGGCGCCCGCGACGGCGACCAGGTGGTGGTGCGCGGCCCGGCCAGCTCGATCACTCTGCCGCTCGTCGTCACCGCGATGGTCGATGACGCCGTCTGGCTGCCCGCATACATCGACGGCGTCGCGACCACCGGCCGGCTCGGTACCGCGGTCGCCGACCGGGTCCAGGTGCTGCCGGCACCGGCCGGCGCACCAGGAAGGGAACGCTGATGAGCGCATCGTTCGCCGCGACCGCCGTCCGGCTGGCCGCGGAAACCGTGCCCGTCGCCCCGGACGGGTCGGTGGCGCCGCTGCTGGCCGACGACCCCTGGTGGCTCGGGCTGATCAAGGCCCTGCTGATCTTCGTCGTCCTGCTGCTGCTCACGCTGTTCGCGATCTGGTTCGAGCGCAAGGTGGTCGGCCGCATGCAGCACCGGCCGGGCCCGAACTGGAACGGGCCGTTCGGCCTGCTGCAGTCGCTGGCCGACGCGGTCAAGCTGCACTTCAAGGAGGGGATCATTCCGGCCAGGGCCGACAAAGTGGTCTACATCCTGGCCCCGGCGTTCGCCGCCATCCCGGCGTTCCTGATCTTCTCGATCATCCCGGTCGGCGGTGAGGTCACCATGTTCGGCGAGCAGACCGCGCTGCAACTGATCGACCCACCGGTCGGTGTGCTGGTCGCACTGGCGCTGGCCTCGATCGGCGTCTACGGCATCGTGCTCGGCGGCTGGGCGTCCGGCTCGACCTACCCGCTGCTCGGCGGGCTGCGGTCGGCGGCCCAGATGATCTCCTACGACGTCGCGATGGGGCTGTCCTTCGTCGCGGTGTTCCTCTACTCCGGGACGCTGTCCACCTCGGCGATCGTCACCCAGCAGGCCGGCGGTTGGTACGTCTGGCTGCTGCCGGTGTCCTTCCTGGTCTACTGCGTGTCGATGGTCGGCGAGACCAACCGCGCCCCGTTCGACTTGGCCGAGGCCGAGGGCGAGCTGGTCGGCGGCTTCAACACCGAGTACTCCTCGATGCGCTTCGGGCTGTTCTTCCTGGCCGAGTACATCAACATGATCAACGTCTCCGCGATCGCCGTCACCCTGTTCCTGGGCGGCTGGCGCGCGCCCTGGCCGATCTCGCTGTTGCCGTTCGCGAACGAGGGCTACTGGACCCTTCTTTGGTTCTTCGTCAAGGTGCTGGTGTTCATGTTCGCGTTCGTCTGGTTGCGCGGCACGCTGCCGCGGATCCGCTACGACCAGTTCATGTCGATCGGCTGGAAGGTGCTGATCCCGGTCTCGCTGGTCTGGATCGTGCTGGTCGGTGCGGTCCGGGTGCTGCGCAACGCCGAGGGCTTCTCCGCCACCCAGGTGCTGCTGTGGGTGGGTATCCCGCTGGCGGTGCTGCTGATCGCGGCGGTCGCCTGGCCCGGCAGCAGACAAGCCGACGAGGATGCCGAAGACGCTTACGAGCAGAGTCTCCTCGAACTGGCCGACGCTCGGTCATCCGACCCCACGGTGGTCTCCGAAGCCGGTGGCCGGTACCCGGTGCCCCCCCTCGACCTGAAGGTGCCGATCCCGCCGATCAGGGCGGCCAGGGCCGCCGAACAGCGGGTCGCCGCCGAACGGATCGCGGTCACCTCGGGTGCCGCGCGCTCCCACGAACTGCCGGGAGGCAGCGATGTCACTTCTTGATCCCGTCAAGGGTTTCGGGGTCACCTTCGCGACCATGTTCAAGCCGGTCGTCACGGAGGACTACCCCAAGAACCCCGATCAGCCGGCCAAGCGGTACCACGGCCGGCACCAGCTGAACCGGCACCCCGACGGCCTGGAGAAGTGCGTCGGTTGCGAGCTGTGCGCATGGGCCTGCCCCGCCGACGCGATCTTCGTGGAGGGCGCCGACAACACCGACGAGCAGCGCTTCTCGCCTGGTGAGCGGTACGGCAAGAACTACCAGATCAACTACCTTCGGTGCATCGGCTGCGGGCTGTGCATCGAGGCCTGCCCGACCCGCTCGCTCACCATGACCAACGAGTACGAGTTGGCCGATGACGAGCGGCAGCGGCTGATCTACACCAAGGACATGCTGCTGGCGCCGCTGCTGCCCGGCATGGAGCAGCCGCCGCATCCGATGCGGCTCGGCGACGAGCACGACTACTACGCGCGGGGCCCCGAACTGCTGCGCGAGGCGGCAGCCGGGCAGCGGGCCGGTGGCGCCGAGGGCTCGGTGGCGTCGGAGGCCCAGGAGCGGGGGACGGCCGGCCCGGTCGCGGCCCCGGCGGGCGCCGCGACGTGATCACCCACGCTGTCACCCAGCTGATCGCGGCCGCCGCCCCGGTCGCCCCGGTCACCGATTCCGGCGGCGAGTTGGTCGCCTTCTGGATCCTGGCTCCGCTGGCCGTGCTCGGTGCGATCGGGATGGTTTTCTCCAGGAGCGCCGTGCACTCCGCGCTCTGGCTGGTCCTCACCATGTTGTGCCTCGGCTGCCTGTACATCGCGCAGAACGCCGAGTTCCTCGGCTTCGTGCAGATCATCGTCTACACCGGCGCGATCATGATGTTGTTCCTGTTCGTGCTGATGCTGACCGGCCGGGACGCCGGCGATTCGGCGTTCGAGGTGCTCAAACGGCAGCGGCTGATCGCCACCGTCATCGGCATCGCGTTCGTCACCCTGCTGGTCACCGGCCTGCTGCGGGCGCTGCAGGCAGTTCCCTTCGTCGGCCTGACCGACGCGATGGCCGCTCGCGGACCGATCGGCTCGATCGCCGCACTGTTGTTCACCGACTACCTGTTCCCGTTCGAGCTGACCAGCGCGCTGCTGATCACCGCGGCCACCGGGGCGATGGTCCTGACCCACATCGAGAAGGCGCCCGGCGAGCGGAAGACCCAGCGGCAGCGGGTGCACGAGCGGATGCGGTCCGACCGGATGTCGCCGTTGCCCGGTCCCGGCGTGTTCGCCACGTCCTCGTCCAACGCCACCCCGGCGTTGCTGCCGGACGGCTCGATCGCCCCAGGTTCGGTCTCCGAACTCGTCGAGTTCGCCGAGAGCGAGCGGGTGGCCCGCCGGTTCCGCAGCGGCGGTTCGGTCACCGAGATCGAGAGCGCGGAGCATCCGCGGCGGGTCGAGGACAACCGGTCGGGCGACGACCGCGGCGACGGTTTCGCTGTGACGCCCTACTCGCAGGAGCGCGACAGGTGACCCCCAACCACTACCTGGTGCTCTCCGCGCTGCTCTTCGGCATCGGCGCGGTCGGCTTCCTGGTCCGCCGGAACGCCATTGTGGTGTTCATGTGCGTCGAACTGATGCTCAACGCCGTGAACCTGTCGCTGGTGACCTTCTCCAACGTCTGGGGCAACCTCGACGGCGTCGTCTTCGCGTTCTTCGTGATGGTCGTTGCCGCCGCCGAGGTCGTCGTGGGTCTGGCGATCATCATGTCCATCTTCCGAAGCCGGCGGAGTGCCTCCGTCGACGACGCGAACCTGCTCAAGTTCTGATCGGGAGATACGACACGTGACAGGTATCTACGGGGCGTCGGTGCTGCTCATCGCACTCCCGCTGGCCGGGGCCATCGTGCTGCTGGTCGGCGGCCGGCTGCTCGACAGGATCGGACACATCGTCGGCTGCGCGACGGTGATCGCGGCGTTCGTGCTGGGCGCCGTCGTCTTCGCCAACGTGCTGGGCGAGGCCTCGGCGGATCGGCTGCACGAGGTGTCGGTGTTCACCTGGATCCAGTCCGGGACGCTGAACATCGACTTCGGGCTGTTCGTCGACCCGCTGTCGCTGACCTTCGTGCTGCTGATCACCGGTGTCGGGTCGCTGATCCACATCTACTCGATCGGCTACATGGCGCACGACGCCGACCGGCGGAAGTTCTTCGCCTACCTCAACCTGTTCGTCGCGGCGATGCTGCTGCTGGTGCTGGGTAACTCGTTCGTGTCGCTGTACGCCGGCTGGGAGGGCGTGGGTTTGGCGTCTTACCTGTTGATCGGCTTCTGGTCGGATCGGCCGGCGGCGGCCACCGCCGCCAAGAAGGCCTTCATCATGAACCGGGTCGGTGACGTCGGCCTCGCGCTGGCCATCTTCCTGATGTTCAAGGAGATGGGCACGGTCTCCTTCGACGGCGTCTTCTCGCACATCGGCCAGGTCGCGCAGCAGTCACCCGGAACCGTGACCGTGATGACGCTGCTGCTGTTGCTGGGCGCCTGCGGCAAGTCCGGCCAGGTGCCGCTGCAGGCCTGGTTGCCCGACGCCATGGAGGGCCCGACCCCGGTCTCCGCCCTGATCCACGCCGCGACCATGGTCACCGCCGGCGTCTACCTGATCGCCCGCTGCTCACCGATCTACGACCTGACGGCCGACGGCCGGCTGGTGGTGGCGATCATCGGCACGGTCACCCTGCTGGTCGGCTGCATCGGCGGCTGTGCCAAGGACGACATCAAGAAGGTGCTGGCGTACTCCACCGTCTCGCAGATCGGGTACATGTTCCTGGCCGTCGGGCTGGGGGCGGGCGTGTACGCACTGGGCATCCTGTTGCTGCTGTGCCACGGGTTCTTCAAGGCCGGGCTGTTCCTCGGGGCAGGATCGGTCATGCACGCGATGGACGAGGATGTCGACATGCGGCATTTCGGCGGCCTGTTCCGCCGGCTGCCGTGGACGTTCGGCACGATGGCCTGCGGTTACCTGGCCATCATCGGGTTCCCGTTCTTCTCCGGCTTCTTCGCCAAGGACCCGATCATCGAGGCCGCGTTCGCCGCCGAGGGTGCCGAGGGCTGGCTGCTGGGCAGTGCGGCGCTGATCGGTGCCGGCATCACCGCGTTCTACATGACCCGGTTGATGATCATGACGTTCTTCGGCGAGCCGCGCTGGAAGGAACTAAAGACTCCGTCCGGCAACGACTATCACCCGCACGAATCGCCACCGGTGATGTACATCCCGATGGTGATCCTGGCCGTCGGGTCGGTCGGCGCCGGCTGGTTCCTGTCCTCCGGCGACCGGTTGGCGAACTGGCTGGCTCCCTCGGTCGGCCCGTTCACCGAGCCTGAACCGCCGGTGGCCCCGATCGTGATCACCCTGGCCACCTTGGCCGTCGTCGCCGTCGGTGTGTTCATCGCGTACTGGATCATCGGTCGCCGGCCGGTTCCGGTCGTCGCGCCGATGCCGGTCACCCCGGTGGTCGCGCTGGCCAGAGCCGATGTCGGCGGCAACGCCATCAACGAGGCGCTGTTCGCCCGGCCGGGAGTGTGGCTCACCGGGGCTTCGGTCTACGCCGACGCCAAGGGCGTCGACGGTGCGGTGAACGGCCTGGCCGCCGCGCTCGGCGGGTTGTCCGGCCGCTGGCGGCGCTGGCAGAACGGCTTCGTCCGGTCGTATGCGCTGTCCATGTTCGCGGGCACCCTCGCGGTCATCGTGATGATCCTGGTGGTGAGGGCGGCATGACACACCCCGCCCGCGCGCTCCCCGCCCCCG
>Ga0208588_1000013_pt1 | contig 54206 bp, 54 predicted proteins | sample NGESurshal092012_8_FD_184483 | JGI IMG/M metagenome (GOLD analysis project Ga0208588, IMG submission 184483) | Arctic peat soil microbial communities from Barrow, Alaska - NGEE Surface sample 415-3 shallow-092012 (SPAdes) | ecosystem: Environmental > Terrestrial > Soil > Wetlands > Peat ...
CGATATATCGGGCGCATTGCGCGCAAGATCAATCGCCCTTTTTACATCGGCGTCGCTGCCTCTGGTAGATGGCAATAAGCTTGCCCGCATCGCGCCTTCGTCACGAATCATGATAGTGATCATTCGGGTATCAATGTCCCATATCCCCGGAATATTATGGACCTTGAGAAACTCGTGAAGCGTTTTATCGTTGGTGGGGTGCTCACATAGCTCTCTGATGATAAATCCTTCAGCTTGGATACGGTCTGATTGGCAGTCCTCGTAATCTATGCCATAGTTACCGACCAGCGGGTAGGTAAAAAGCAAGATTTGACCGTTGTAAGAAGGGTCGGTTAACGCTTCGACGTAACCGGTATAGGGGGTAGCAAAAACAAGCTCGCCCGTTATGGCCTGCTTGGCGCCAAAATGTTTTCCTACTAACCCGACGCCATTTTCAAACCCTAGGATCGCTTTCGTCATTTCTTCTGCTCGTGCAGAAGCAGCTCAGGGTGAACTCCTGATGGACTGCCCTTTTATGCTAATCACAAGTATCCGGTAAATAAATTGTTATGTTTGGTGCGGCTTATGTGCGGTGGAAACGCACGGACTCAACTGAATTGACCGGCCACAAGACAAGGGCCACAGAGGATACTTTGTTCGGATAGTTCTACGCAATTGTTGAAAGCTTTAAAGGGGTTTGAACACCCTATAAACTGAAGCGATCTATGACAAAGTCAAAAGTAGCCATGCGGCTTGCGTACCTTGGGACTCAGTATCTGGGTTTTCAAGTGCAACCAGGCCTACCAACAATACAGGCGGGGGTAGTCGAAGCCCTGCGCCTTGCGCATTTGATTGAAGAGATCGATGCCGCTCATTTTACAGCCTCTGGTAGAACTGATAAAGGGGTTCACGCTCTTGACGCAGTCATAGCGTTTGAAACTGAGGCTAGCGGCTTAGCAGTTCCTCGTCTGATCAACACTCACCTTCCGGATGAGATCTGGACGTGGGCACGCGCTGACGTACCCCAGACGTTCGATGCCCGGCGTGACGCGGTTTTGCGTGAATATCAATATTTCCTGTGCGATGGACAGTTCAACGTAAGTGCAATGCGGGAAGCCTCTGATCTCTTAGTCGGAGTTCATGATTTTCAAAACTTCAGTCTCGATAAGCGTCGCTCTGCTGTCAGAGAGATCCTCTCATCAGATGTTCGGGTGTCGGGTGGCTGTGTGGTGATTAAGGTTGCGGCTGACAGTTTCGTTTGGAACATGATGAGAAAACTTGTAAGTGCCTTGGCGTTTGTGGGCAACGGACTACAAAGCGTAGAGTGGTTTGGCAATATGTTGAACCCAAAAGTGCACACTGAAGGGATCCGATCAGCGCCTGCTTTAGGACTTATACTTACACGCGTAGAATATGCGGGCATAGAGTTCGTTGAGGACGCTTATGCTAAAAAACGTGCGCAGAAGCATATTCAAGAAGCAATTTTACAAAATAGCGTAATGGTGCAGGTTTTAAAGCGATTTAACGAGCGAATGGCAGAGAACACTACCATCGATCGCGCTTAAAACTCGTCAAGGGATTTTTGGCCGTGATGTGGGCCATTTTTTCGATTTGCGCTGCCATCACTCGCGATCTGTTGACTATCGTGCTGTATTCGCGGCTTAGACGCTGAATCGGTGAGATTCTCAGACGAGGGCTGTTGTGCGTCGGAATTGGCAAAGCTATGCTTCGAGATCTGTTCATCTGTGGGCATGCTTTCGCTGATCAGTTGTTCCGCATCTTTAAGTCCTTTTTTTACAGCTGCGGCGTCTTTTTTGACATCCATTAAGAACGAAAGCTCTTCAGCATTAAGATTTAGTGCTGCCACTATCCTAGCCGGATCTCTTAGTGCATACTCTCTGTACAACGGAAGAATCTCTTCTCGTGCTCGGGCGACGGAGATGTGGTTTGTGGAGGCAATTTTTGATGCGACGCCGTCCCGCAAACCACGTTTGGAGCGTGTTTGTCCGAGACGCATCCAATGGGTAGGGGGTGAATATTTAGTTGCCGTGTTGCTTTGCTCATGGTTTGTGCGAGCAGCTACGTTTACGCCTGAGGTCATAAGTTCATTAGCATATTTCCACAGGCCGTAGTTTTGCCGCTTTCTGGTTCGCCCGAGGTAGATGTCCGCCTTGCTTAAGACCTGAAATGCGCGCGCTAGTCCCTTCCCTTTTAAAGCGCGTGGAAGGTTTTCGTCTATCCAGTGAACAAGGTCTTCTGGGGTTTCATCGACTGCGTATGAGATGGTGAGCGGCATTTTAGCGTCCCGATCACTAAAGACGCTTCTCATCAGGTTAAATGTGGACTCAGCTCGATCACGAGCTGCGGTTTCTCCAGTGGCTCCGCCGATGAAAGCTTGAAAGTCGTTGATTGCTGATCGCAGATCACCTTTAGAGTTCTTCACTATTAGTTCGATCGAGGGCAGATTGACAGTGTCTAACGAGTGACTAACGTCCGAGACCGCCTCTTGCAGTATTCCGAGCTCAAAAAAAAAGTCTGTTAGTACATTTAAATCAGTGCTGACTACCTTCAGTCCAATTGCATCGTTTGGGGTCTGCTGTGCCTCTTCAAGGTTGGCCATCAAGTTAGAAACGGCATTCCTAGCTTCGGAAATCTTCGTAAGGACGTTGAGGTCAAAGCTAAGTTGCGCGAGAAGCTCAAGATCATCTCTAACTGCTGTGAGCTCAGCTACATTGCTTCGAATCTGATCTGGTTCTTCGAGGTGAACCATCAGGTCAGCAACAGCTTCTCGGGCGCGGAGGGCTTCTCTTTTTTCGTTATACCAAATATCCAGAAGTGCTTTTAGTGCGCTTTCCTCTCTGATGGCCAAAAAGGGAATTTGTGTGCAGTATCGGCGCAGCGTCGATGAGACGCCGTAGAGATCATTGGCGGTCAGGATTACTGGTTCGCGTGTTTTTTTGACCAGTTCGGTGACCGCCTTTGCGCCGCCACGGTCAGAAGTACCGTGCAGGTTATCTATCTCATCAAGGAGTATCAGTTTCTTTGCATGGAGAAGCGATGCGTTTTTTGACGCTTCTCCTGCCGTTTCTGTGATCATTCCTTGCGTCCGCTTGTCGCTCGCATTGAGCTCGAGTAACTGCCATCCCATGTCATTTGCCAATGCGACGGCAGCAGAGGTTTTGCCTGTGCCCGGCCTGCCGTACAGCAACGCTGCTGATTTGTCAGACGGCCAGTTCAATGCCCATTTGCGTAGCTCTTCCAAAGCTTTGTGGTTGCCTCTCACTTCTGAAAGAGTGCGCGGACGGTATTTTTCGACTAAGTCCATAGAAATTGAGCGCAGAAATCAGGAGATAAAGCGGTATAAGAATATAAGAACCCCTTATGTCTATTAATGTTTTGTGAACGATATGAAACTGGACGAACTAGCGCAGTCGCTTCGTGATTTTGAAGGCGTCGCACGGAAGCGCGCAATAGGTCCGCTTGTGAAATGGTTCGATGAGGACCTCAGTACAGGCAATTTCGGGGAGGATGCAGCTGTAATCGAACGCGGCGATGAATCGCTCTTATTGGCTGCCGACGGTATTTGGTCAAGGCTTATGGATGCAGATCCCGAATGGGCTGGCTACTGTGCTGTGCTTGTTAATATTCACGATATTTTGGCGATGGGGGGTACCCCACTCGCAATGGTCGACGTTTTCTCGGCGAATTCGCCCGAAGTTTGTAACCGAGTCTTGGCGGGAATGAGCGAAGCGGTAAGAAAATTCGGCGTGCCAGTTGTTGGTGGGCACCTGCACCCCGATACGAGTTACAACGCACTCGACGTTGCTATTATCGGAACAGCAAAGACCGACTCGCTCATTTATAGCTGCACTGCCCGGGAAGGGCACGACGTTATTGCTGCGGTTGACTTGGACGGTCGCGTTCATCCATCGTGTAGTCTCTGTTGGGATACTACAACGATGAAACATACTGAAATCATCCGCCGACAGTTGGAAACTATGCCTCACTTGGCGCAACAGCACTTAGTGACAGCAGGCAAGGACATCAGCAATCCCGGATTGCTCGGGACACTTGCTATGTTGCTTGAAGTCTCCGAAAAAGGCGCTTTAGTTCAACTTGATCGAATTCCGATCCCCAATGGCATGGATATGCACCTTTGGCTCCGCATGTACCCAGGAATGGGATTTGTGGTGACAGCTCAACCAGAGAACGTGCGCAAGATAGTGAACATCTTCGAGGAAGCTGGTATTGCAGCGGCCAAAATTGGCGAAATTACCGGAACAAGAAAGCTTGAGATAACGAACAACGCAGAAACAGTCGTTGTGTGGGATTTCGCTCAGGACACTATTATGGGTATTGGCGCCGTTGCTTGCCGATAGCTTCGGCTATGTGGGACTTTCTAGCGAAAAGGCGAGAGAAAAAACAAAAAAAGTGGAAGATAAGGCAAAAATGCCTTATCGGTTCTTATTTTTTAGTAGTTGGTGTATGTTCTGGTTCGTCCGTCGGGTCCTACAAGTTCAAGTTTGACTGGCCAGCGTCCATCAATCGTGTGGGTTGCACACGAGAAGCACGGGTCATAAGCTCTGATGACCATCTCAAGCCGATTGAGCATGCCTTCCGATGGTTCGCCGTCCTTTATTAGGACTTTTGCAGCCTCGCGAACACCAAGATCCATCGCCCCTTGGTTGTGACCGGTCGAAACGATCATGTTGGCGTTCGTTATGATGCCCTCATCATCTGTGCTGTACTGGTGTATGAGCGTCCCTCTCGGCGCTTCAAGAACACCAACGCCTGTAGCCGCTCGCACTTCGGGCTTTGCCCAAACGTCTGTGCTGGTTATATCTGGATCGTTTAGGAGTTCAATAGCACGTTCGCTAGCGTACATCAGCTCAATAAGCCTTGCGTAGTGATAGAGTAACGTCTGCTGTGGCATCCTTCCAAAAGCGGCTCTGAAGTCCGTGAGCATATCGTTGGCTAGCGGTGTTGAAATCTGGTCACACACGTTTATACGGGCCAGGGGCGCAACGCGATAGATGCCATCAGGCCAGCCCTTCTCCTTCCAATACGGGAATTTCAGGTACGACCATTCTTGATAATTCTCCTGAATGTAGTCCGCGTATTTGGTGGGATCAAACTCCTTTATGATGGATCCATCAGTATCCATCATACGCAGCGTTCCGTCGTACATCTCGAGGTTTCCGTCCTTGACTAAGCCCATCATGGGGGTCTCGACGACTCCGAGCATTTTTATGACATCCATATATTGCTCGAATATTGGAGAAGCCACTTCTAAGCCTAGCTTTGTGAATTCAATCGAGTCCTGGGCGTCCTTGAGCATCTTCTGACGCTGTTCCTCGGTGATTCCCTTAGTGAGTCCCCCAGGCTTTGCGGTGATAGGTGCAGCCCTTCCGCCAATAGCCCTTATCATCTCTTGGCCTCGTTTTCTATTGAGGACTGCTTGTGTTGCAAGCTCAGGGTTTGCCTCAATCACACCAAAGACATTCCGCTTCTTTGGATCGCCGTCGGGCGTGAATATGAGGTCTGGCGCGGCAAGGTAGAAGAAGTGCAGCGTGTGGCTGTGTATCATCTGTCCCATATGCATAAGCTCCCGGAGCAATGCAGCGGGACGTGGGATTTCAACGCCAAAGGTGTTGTCAGCTGCTTTCGCTGAAGCGAGGTGGTGGCTGACAGGACATATGCCACAAATGGCCGTCACGATTCTCTGAGCGTCTTCTATAGGCCTCCCTTGTAGGAGTTTTTCAAAGCCACGCATCTCGATAACGTGCACGTGCGCATCATCTACCTGTCCTGCGTCGTTAAGGTTTATTGTAATTTTTGCGTGACCTTCGACCCTCGACACGGGTTCGACAGTGATTTTCTTTCCCATATTCATTACCTCTTTTCGGTGACCTTCGCCTTAATAAGTGAAACAGGCAGCGTATAACGATAGAAGGTGCCTATTGGATCATAGACGTCCTTATTCATCTCGTTTAAGTCGACTGTGTCATCATCATCTAAACCGTATGCTGATGCGACTACGTTAAGCATCGCCGCACCCTGTTCATATGAAGATGCTGTTGGTCCGTAGCAGCCGGTGCACGTTGCATTGACTTGTGGACATTGCGCGCCGCACCCGCTACGCGTTGCGGGCCCCATACACATGAATCCTTGGTTAAGCAGACATTCGTTACCTTCCCCGTTTGCTTCAATTGGCCGCTTGATTTCGGTTATCCTCTTCTCCTTCCTCTCTCGGGGACAGTCCTCACAAACGTTTTTATTGCTTAATTGAGGTTCTTCGCCCTTTAGAAGCGCGGTAAGCACCTCCGCGATGAGGAACGCATCTGGCGGACATCCGGGGATGAAATAGTCAACTTTGATAACGTCCGAGACAGGTCTCAACGTGTCAAAGAGCTTTGGAAGCTCTGGTGATGTCGGTATCTCTTGATCAGGAGCTGTGGACGCAGATGTTTTAACTGTTTGTTTGATGTCTGACATCGCGTTGATGTTGTTCAAACCTGGAACGCCACCGAACGCCGCGCAACTGCCGAGCGCAACTACGATGTCTGAGGTCTCGCGAACTTTCTGAGCAACGTGCAAGTTGTCTTCGTTGCGAATGCCACCAGTCAGTATGCCAACCGTAGTATGTTGATCAAAGTCCTTGATGTCCATTAAAACTGGAATGCGAACGAATTCTATCAGTTGCAGCACATCAAGAAGCGCTTCGTGCAAATCTAGAACGGCTATCTCGCAACCAGAACAAACGGCTAGCCAGTCCTCTTGGACCTTTACCTTATCTCCCATTTATGAGTCACCTCGTGTCTAAAATCTGGAAAAGTAGTGAGAGTCAATGAGACGGTCATTTACGCCATGACCTCTCGGAGATATGCAAAATTGCCTCACACTCTTGACCCACTTGTATTTTGGCTCCCTCTATATAAAATATTTTGAACAGATTTTCTAAAGAAGTTCAATTCAAAAAATATTCTACACAGAAGCGCCAAAACTGCTATCAATTCTAACTAACTATTTATATGAAATTACTAATATATAAGGTTGTTATACCTCCATTTGAACGCGAGATATTCTTGGCTCTTTAAACGCGCTGGAAGGGCTGAAATCGTGCCGATTAGTCGTTTGGGGCGCCGGTGCGAAGCTCGAATCGTCAAACGAACGTGAACTAGCTGCTGGGTTGGTGACGTTGCCAGCAGCTTTATCATCTACAAATGACAAATATATATATGTATATTTTTAAAAATGATACACGCAGTTTATGCCTAAAAAATCTTGCTAACTCGCTAGTTTTGAATGGCATAAACTTACGCGCGAATTTGATTTATTGAAGTAAATAATATATAATCTGACTAAATAATATATGAATGCTAGTGTACGAGGAACGGCGAATGCCGTTTGTCGATGCGCTAAACGAAGTGACGGGTAGGTTTAAAAGCGACAAAATGGCTTTGATAATCGAACGAAATAATAAGCCTTTTATATTACACATTTTGAACCTACGAGTGAACTAGTTGACTTTTTAGTTGATACGAGGCTGGTGAAATAAGTGACATTTGCGTTACACATAGATAAGAGCTGCACTGGCTGCAACAACTGCGTCGTGGCGTGCCCAGTCAACGCGCTTGAACTCGTCTTTGATGAGCCCGCGACGACCAAGAAGACGTACAAAGTGCAGGGTGGCAAATCCCTCGCCGTAGACGAGGATGTCTGCGAAGCGTGCGGCGTTTGCCTTCAGGCATGTCCGAGAGATTGCATCCAGCTAACACAATAAAGGAGGGAATGAGCTTTGGCTTTGTTTCCGATATACTCTAAAAGAGAGGAAGGACGAAAATCGATCATAGAACAGAAGACGCTGGTACAGACCCTCAACCTCGCTCTTGACATGGAGCGATGTACTGGCTGCGGCATTTGCAAAGAAGTATGTCCAGAAGAGGCCATAGAGAAGGGTCCAGTCGGCGCTGTGGGCTTTAAGGAGATGGAAGTCCCCGAGATGGTCTTCGATCAGAAGAAGTGCTCATATTGCGGCGTATGCGTGGAATTGTGTCCATTTACTGCGCTAAAACTCACCGAGAACGGTGAGCCGAAGACCGATCTCATTGACCAGGAAGGGTTCCCACACTACCTAAAGGTAGCTGAGATAAACCTAGACACGTGCGTGAGATGCAAGGTTTGCGAAGAGATGTGTCCACGCGACAACGCGATAGAGCGAAACGTGCCAGAGGTCACTGGGCGACAGCAAGCGATCACGTACACCGCCGAAATGCAACTCGACGAGGACCCGGGAAGTGAAAACAAGTGCACCTATTGTGGTCTTTGTGGTGAGATCTGTGACGCGTTGACGGTGGAGCATAACGAGGCCACTCCCATCAACATCGAAGCAGCCGGCGAAGTGAAGTTTGACTCTGCTGAGTGCGATGGGTGTAAGATCTGTGAGGAGATCTGTCCGACGGACTCAATAAAGATAGATCGTACGATCGCTGAGGCCAAGCTCCAAGGCGAAGTCACGATCAACAAAGATGAGTGCATGTACTGCACGTGGTGCGCAAAGACATGCCCCATCGAGAACACTATTGACATTAAGAAGATCTTTGAAGGCTCTATTGACATAAAGACGGAAAACTGCCCAGCAGGATGTTCTGCCTGCGTAGAGATCTGTCCGTGTAACGCACTGTATTTGCCACCTCAAAAAGAGGCCGGAGAAATCGCAGCGAAGCTTGAAGTTAACGACGATTTCTGTGTGCTCTGCGGTGCCTGTGTGAACGTTTGTCCAGTCGCTAACACGATAGAGGTCAAGCGTGACGTGATACACATCGAAGGTAAGGAGACGGAGCTTTACAAGAAGACGGCTGGCAAGATGATGGAGCTTAAGACTCCTACGATCGAAAAGCTGGGGACGTAAAAGATGACAAGCGAAGGAATGAGAGACCCAAAGCACTATCAGCTTGGTAAAACTCAATTTGACCCGGATCTCATCAAAGAGGTCGAAGCCCGCGGTGGCAAGAACGCACAAATGTGTTACCAGTGCGGAACGTGCACTGCAGGCTGCCCAATGACTCAAAGAAGCGGGCTGCGAGTTAGAACGATAATGAGAAAGGCCAATCTAGGCATGAGAGAGGTGCTCGACGATCCAGACCTGTGGCTCTGCACAACGTGTTACACGTGCTCTGATAGGTGCCCGCGCAGGATCATCGCAACCGATGCTATCATTGCACTGCGGAATATTGCGACCCGGGAGCATAAAGTGCCGATGAGCATGATCAAGATCATGGGCGCGATTTCCAAGACAGGTCACGGCGTGCCGAACAGTGAGGGCAACATGAAAAAGCGCGTTTTGCTCGGACTGCCCGAGAACCCCCCGACGACACACACATACCCAGAGTACATCAAAGACATTAACAAGATACTCGAGGTAACGGGACTACTTAAAATCAGAGAGGAGATGGAGGCGGAAAGTCAATGAAGGAGTATAATTTCTTCCTAGGCTGTATCGCTCCTAATAGATATCCCGGCATTGAAGCGTCTGCAGTGAAGACTTCAAGAAAGTTCGATATCGATCTACAAGATTTCAAAGGAGCGTCGTGCTGCCCCGCACCAGGCGCATTCGGATCAATGGATGTGGATGCGTGGATTGCGCTCGGAGCGCGAAATATTTGCCTATCTGAAAAGGAAGGCAAAGATATAGCCCTCATATGCAACGGCTGTTACAAGTCGCTGTTCGAGGCGAATCACCGGCTCAAAGCCAATCCGGAGTTGAAGGACAGAATCAATGCGATTCTTGCAAACATAGATACTGAGTTTCAAGGGACAATTGAGGTTCGACACCTAATTGACATTCTATACAACGATGTCGGAACGGAGAAAGTGAAGGAATCGGTTGAACTGCCACTGACCGGCTTAAACGTGGCCATTCACTACGGGTGTCACTTGCTTAAGCCAAAGTTCGACAGGACGTTCGGTTCTTCAGAAAGACCGGTATTCTTCGATGAGTTGGTTGAGGCACTAGGGGCCAAATCGGTCGATTACAAGGAAAAGATGATGTGTTGTGGGGCGGGAGGCGGCGTTCGATCGTACAAGGTCGATCTCGCGCTCGATATGGTTAACGAAAAGCTCTACAATATGATTCAAGCAAACGCAGACGTCGTAGTAAATGTCTGCCCGTTTTGCCACCTCCAGTTAGATCGTGGACAGGTTGAGATCAAGGAGAAGTTTGGGGATGTGTACGACCTGCCGGTTCTCCACTACAACCAGCTTCTTGGCTTAGCACAGGGCATGAACCCTGAAGAGTTGGGCCTCGATGCCCACGAGATAAGCGTTGAGCCACTGCTCGCAAAAATACTGTGAGGAAGGAGGTAAACACAAATGGACGAAGAGAAGAGAATCGGCGTATTCATATGTCACTGCGGTACTAACATCGCAGGCGTCATAGACGTTAAGGCACTCGCCGAGTACGCAAAGACTCTGCCGAATGTCGCACACGCCGAGGATTATACGTACGTGTGTTCAACGCCCGGCCAAACCATGATCAGAGACGCGATCAAGGAACACAACCTCAACGGGACGGTCGTAGCAGCTTGTTCACCAAGGCTACACGAACCTACGTTTAGGAAAGCGACTGAAGAGGGCGGGGTGAACCAGTTCCTGTTTTCGATGGCGAACATCCGAGAGCAGAACACGTGGGTTCACATGGAAGAGCCAGAAAAGGCAATGCAAAAGGCAAAGGATGTAGTCAGAATGGAGGTCGCGCGGGCATCAATGCTGGAGCCCCTCACTGCAAAGACGGTGCCGGTTGAAAAGGCGGCGCTCGTTATCGGCGCAGGTATCGCTGGCATCCAAGCCTCACTGGAGCTTGCCGATGCGGGAATAAAGACGTATTTAGTGGAGAAGGAGCCGTCAATCGGCGGCATGATGTCCCGTCTCGATAAGACGTTCCCCACACTCGACTGCTCGCAATGTATCCTGACACCCAAGATGGTCGACGTAGAGCGCAATCCAAATATTGAGCTGATGACCTACTCTGAGGTCGAAGACGTAAGCGGTTACATAGGAAACTTCGACGTTACTATTCGCAAGAAGTCGCGATATGTGTATGAAGACAAGTGTAACGGCTGCGGCAAATGCCAAGAGGTATGTCCTGTTTCAGTGCCAAACGAGTTTGACCTTGGCTTACAGCCTCGAAAGGCGGCCTATGTGCCGTTCCCACAGGCAGTGCCGCTCAAGTTCACCATTGATATGGACAGCTGTATCAAGTGTGACCTCTGTAAAACCGAGGAAGCGTGCGGTGACCTTGAGGCAATAGACTTCGACAAGCCCGACGAGCTCGTAACGGTCAAGGTGGGCACGATTATCGTCGCCACCGGGTTCGATATGTATGACGTTGAGCGCAAGGAAGAATGGGGTTATAAGGTCTTCGACAACGTTGTGACTGGGATCGAGATGGAACGGTTGATCAGCGCATCCGGTCCGACAGGTGGAAACGTCGTCAGACCTTCTGACGGACAGAAACCAAAGAGCGTTGGCTTTGTGCTCTGCGCAGGCTCGCGTGATCAGGATGAAGAGGATGGTGCTAAGCCGTACTGCTCGCGCGTATGCTGCATGTACAGCTTGAAGCATGCTCACCAGTTGATCGAGAAGATGCCGGGATGTGTGCCTTACCTGTTCTATATGGATATAAGATCCTTTGGCAAGGCGTACGAGGAGTTCTACTACCGCATTCAGAATGAAGGCGGCAAGTTCATCCGAGGTCGCGTTTCGAGGATCACCGAAGATCCGGTCACAAAGAACCTTACCGTAACGGCTGAGGATACGCTCCTTGGACAACTCCTCGAAATAGAGCTTGACATGGTAGTGTTGGCAAATGCCGTGGTGCCCGCTGAGAGCACACAGAAGATAAAGACGCTTCTGACGCTTTCAAACAGCCCAGATGGGTTCTTGCTAGAGGCGCACCCGAAGCTTAACCCCATGTCGACGACCACTGATGGGGTATTCTTAGCAGGGATGTGCCAAGCGCCGAGAGACATTCCGGATGTCGTGGCTCACGCAGCGGCAGCAGCGGCAGCAGCATCAATCCCGATACATAAGGGATCAGTCACCCTCGAACCGATCTTCGCGATCGTAGACCAGGAACACTGCGGGGGCTGTGCCACGTGTATCGGTCTGTGCCCGTACGGCGCGACTGAGCTGAACCAAGTTGAAGGCAAGCTTGTTGCGAGCGTCAACGAGGCGAAGTGTAAGGGCTGCGGAGTATGCGGTTCTGCGTGTCCAAGCGGCGCCATAAAGATGCAGCACTTCACGAATGAGCAGATTATGAGCGAAATAGAAGCGTTTGCTCAGGGGTGGTGATAACAATGGCAGAGGAATTTGAACCAAATATCTTAGGTATACTCTGTAACTGGTGCACCTATGCGGGGGCTGACCTCGCCGGTACCTCGAGAATGCAGTATCCGACGAACGTGCGAGTCATACGCATCATGTGCACAGGAAGACTCGATCCAGCGTTCGTGCTGAAGGCCCTGAGCGTAGGAGCGGATGGCGTGCTTGTTTCGGGTTGCCACATCGGTGACTGTCACTATCTTGCGGGCAACTTCAAGTCGCGCCGTCGTATTGCGCTCTTAAGAAAGCTCATCGAAGAGTACGGTTACGACCGTGAGCGCCTGCGTATGACTATGATATCCGCTTCAGAGGGTGCCATTTGGGCAGAGGTGGTCCAGGACATGGTCAACACCATTAAGAAACTTGGCCCCAATCCGTTGAAGCAGGCAGTTGCAGCAGGGCAGGAAGGTGTCGTGGCGGATGACGAGTTCTGACCCCGTTTTTACGGCTAACCTCATCACCGGACGGACCATTGAACAGGGCGTTGCTATCGAGGGATGGAAGGACAAGCAGGAGTACATTGATGCCGCTGGATTCGTGCATATTGACCCTAGCGAATTCAAAACGCTCAACGTTTGGCCTGGCTCGAGCGTCTTGGTCAAGTCTGACTTCGGCGAAGTGGTGGTACGAGCAGTTAAATCGCCATATGGGCCGCATCCAGGAATCGTATTCATTCCGATGGGGCCGTGGGCAAATCAAGTCGTCGACCCTGAAACAAACACGACGGGGATGCCTTCATACAAAGGCATAATGGTTACCATAACCCCTGCGCCCGGAAAGAAGGTTTTAGGCGCCATCGACCTCATCAAGACGACGACACAAGGAGGAGTAGAGGCATGAGGACCGCAACAGACGTCGTGTGTCCATTTTGTGGAACGTTGTGCGATGACCTCGAAGTAGATATCGACGATGCCGAAAAGATCATCGCGACACGAAATGCGTGCATAATCGGCGACAACAAGTTTATGACGGCTCAAGCGCCTGACCGGCACTTGCATCCGCGCATCCGCAGAGGAGGGGAGCTCGTCGAGAGCACGATGGACGAGGCGATAAACAAGGCAGCAGAAATTCTCGTTAACGCCAAACACCCGCTTCTCTATGGGTGGAGCTCGACTCATTGCGAGGCGCAGGAGGCTGGCATGGCTCTTGCCGAAGACGTAGGCGGCACGATGGACAATACATCAGTGTGTTGTCACGGGCCGTCGGTTTTGGCGATACAAACGGTCGGCATCCCAAGCTGCACTCTCGGTGAGATCATCAATCGCGCAGATACGGTGCTTTACTGGGGGTGCAACCCCGTAAACGCACATCCGCGCCACATGAGCCGGTACTCGTTGTACAAGCGCGGCTTCTTCACTGAGCGGGGTAAGTCCGACAGAACTGAAATCGTGGTCGATGTGCGTAAGACCGAAACCGCTAAGAACGCCGATATCTTCATCCAGCCCGAGCAAGGACGAGACTACGAGCTTATGAATGCGTTGCGTGTGGCTTTCAGAGGCGAACCGCTTCCGGAATCTGTGGCAGGGATCCCAAGAGCCGATATTGAAAAGATCGCACAAACGATGAAAGATAGCCGATTTGGAATCATCTTCTTCGGTATGGGCCTCACGATGACGCGAGGAAAGCATCGGAATATCGACATCGCTATAAGCTTAACGCGGGACTTGAACTCTTACACAAAGTTCCTCATTATGGCCATGCGAGGACATTACAACGTTGCGGGAGCAGACCAAGTTTCGCAGTGGGAGTGTGGGTTTCCTTACGCGGTCGACTTCGCCCGAGGGTTCCCGCGGTACAATCCAGGTGAAACCTCCGCAACCGACATCTTAGCACGTAAAGAAGCCGATGCGGCACTGATCATTGCCGCGGATCCGGGAGCGCATTTCCCAATTAACATGGTGAGGACGCTTGCCTCCATACCGATGATAGCCATCGATCCCCACGTGACTCCAACGACGGAGATAGCATCCGTGTATATTCCAAGCGCGATCGTGGGCATTGAGGAGGCAGGCAGCGCATATCGCATGGACAACGTTCCCATAAGAATGAGAAAGGTTGTTGAACCGCCTGAAGGGGTTCTCACTGACCAAGAGATCATTGAGCGCATCCACAGGCGCGTTATGGAACTTCAGGGGCTCGAAGTCCCAGAAGTCATGGCGGTCAAGGAGCCGGCAGAAGCAAGAGCGTTTGATAATATATTGCAGCGGGCAACGTGAGGAAGGAGAGTGAGAGAACGTGAGTGAAATATTAGTGAAAAACGGATACGTCTACGATCCTAAAAATGGCGTACACGGCGATGTTATGGACATCGCTATTCGAGACGACAAGATAGTAGACAAAGTCTCTCCTAATGCCAAAGTCATCGATGCGAGCGGCAAAGTGGTAATGGCAGGTGGAATTGACATACATGCCCACGTCGCAGGACCCAAAGTAAACGTTGGCCGCAACATGAGGCCCGAGGATAAGCTGTTTAACACGTCTAAGCGCGGCAAATTTACGCGCTCGGGTGGCGGGTTCTCAGTTCCGTCTGTGTTTGAGACCGGTTACGTATATTCGCGTATGGGCTACACCCAGGTGAACGAAGCGGCAATGCCGCCGCTATTAGCTCGGCACACGCACGAGGAAATGGCAGACACACCGCTGATTGATCAGTCGGCTTACACGCTGCTTGGCAACAACTGGCTCGTGATGGAGTACATCAAACGAGGTGAGAAGGACAAACTCAAAGCCTTCGTTGCGTGGATGCTCAAAGCGACGAAGGGATATTGCGTGAAGCTCGTCAATCCAGGAGGTTCAGAAGCTTGGGGATGGGGCATGAATTGTGTCAACGTCTCCGATCCAGTTCCGTATTTCGACGTAATGCCATCTGAGATCATCAGCGGGCTTGCCGAGGCGAACGAGGCTTTGAACTTACCGACTTCAATTCACCTCCACCCAAATAACTTAGGACATCCAGGAAACTACCAAACTACTCTTGATTCCATCAAACTCCTTGAAGGGATCTTGCCTAAGAACGGAAAAAGGGACCAAGTGATTAACTTTGCCCACATGCAGTTCCACTCGTATGGGGGTACTACATGGAAAGACTTTGAAACCGAAGCACAAACGATCGCTGACAGCATAAACAAGAATAAGAATATGACGGTCGACGTTGGGTTTGTGACGCTTGATGAGACGACAACGATGACCGCTGACGGTCCGATGGAGTTCTATCTCCATAACACGAACCACCTTAAGTGGGCAAATGCAGACATCGAACTTGAAACTGCTGCTGGCGTTGTTCCTTATGTGTACAGCCCGAAGATTAGCGTGTGTGGTATCCAGTGGGCTATTGGGCTCGAGCTCGCGCTTCTGATCGACGATCCAATGCAGGCGTTCATTACGACTGATCATCCAAACGCTGGGCCTTTCAGGCGCTATCCACGCATCATTAGTTGGCTTATGTCAAATCAAGCTCGGCTCGACCGACTTGAGACGTTGCATAAGGTCGTGCCTGATCGGGTCGCCATTGGCGGTATCTCGCGCGTCTTTGATTTCTACGACATTGCCAAGATGACGCGCGCGGGTCCTGCTCGGGCGCTCGGGCTAGGTGACATGAAGGGCCATCTGGGGGTCGGCGCTGACGCCGACGTCGCGATATACAATTACAACCCGAAGACCATGGACCCCACAACTGACCCTGCAGGCATTGAAAAGGCGTTTACGAACACAGCTTACACGATTAAAGGTGGCGATATCGTCGTCATTGACGGAGAGGTTGTGAGCAAGGGCAACAAGCGTACGATTTGGGTCGATGCCACGAACGGCGCTATGGATCCAGCGGTAATGGATGACATCGAGAAGAAGTTCTTGAGGTTCTACAGCGTCACTAAGAACAACTATCCAGTCCAAGACGAGTACGTTGCACGCGGTCTAGTTATCAAACCGGAGGTGGTGTAAGTGAAAAAAATCACGCTTCGGCCTAAAGACAAAGAGTATATGTTCCTCGACGCAGACAACGTTACGCCTGACAACTTTGCTGGCAAGACGCTTGACGAAGTCCGAGCGGTTGAGATCTACGAGGGCAACCGAACGTACGCCCTCGGAGACTATTTTGACGTCATTGGAGAAACCGACCCCGATCCGAACGAGGTCGGCGTCGTAATCGATGGGTCCATTCCCAAGGTGAAGTACATTGGCATGAAAATGTCCGCGGGAAAGCTCTTAGTGAAAGGCTCTGTCGGTATGTACGCTGGCGGTTGGATGACCGGAGGGAGACTTCGTATAAACGGTGACGCCGGCGCATACGCTGGTATAGCCATGGAAGGCGGCGAAGTGGTCATCGACGGAAACGCCGGTGATTACCTAGGCGCTAACTATCGCGGTGACTGGCGCGGCATGAAAGGTGGTAAGATCGTCGTAAGCGGCAATGCCGGGAGCGATATAGGCGAAGCTATGGTCGGCGGCGAAATCGTCGTCAAAGGTAACGCCGATCTCCAAGCCGGTATTCATGCGCACGGTGGTAAGATCGTCATCGAGGGGGATGCAGAGAGTCGAGTTGGCGCTCAAATGACGAAGGGCGAGATCATTGTGCTCGGTAAAATTGGGTATTGGCTCCCTGGCTTTATTTACAAGAAAGACGATCAAATCGAGTACGATGGTACGCAATATGCTGTAAAGGTTTACCAAGGAGATCTCGGCGAGGGAGGAAAAGGTAAATTGTACTATGCGGAAGCGTGAGAACGCTCCGCGTCTTCTTTTTTTGTTTAGCAACTTCTTTGCCTAGCGGAAGCTTTTTTTATTCTATCGGCAATTGAAGAGTTTCCTTGGACCGCTTGAGCAACAAGCGTTGTTGGGGCAGATGTTTCCTCTATATATTCTGTCCGTGAGTTGAACATTTTTTCATAACGTCGCTCAACCGCCCTCGCGCCAATCGGTGATAATAGAGCCGATAACGAAGAAGATGGCACCTGCGATTAACACTATCGCCATGTTATACAATGCGCTAGCGGTGTCTCCTAGGATCATTGCGTCTCTGAGCCCGTAGTTTAAATAAGTAAGCGGAAGAAACTTGGCAATTGTCTGGAGATAGTCTGGCATCGTCTCGAGAGGGATGAAAGTGCCGGCAAGGAACAGCATGGGGAAAGTCACCGCGCTTGCGGCCGCATTTGCCGCGTCCTCGTCTTTTACAAAACGCGCGATGATCATTCCAATTCCGGTAAAGCATATAGTGCCAACAAAAAGGAGCAGTAGGGTAACTACATTTGGCACTACCGTTACGTTATACACGAGCTTTGCTACGACGATAATCAAGGCTGCTGAAATGAATATAACGACAGTTTGATACAACATCTTAGATATGATCCACTCAGACTTCCCGAGAGGTGTCGTCGCGAGTTTCCTTAGGATTCCGTTGTTGCGATACTGAGTGTTCGTTCCAACGGTGCCAAGCACGCCGGTCGTGAGGACCGTCAAGCCTATGATCCCCGGAACAAAGAAATCGATATATTTGAACTGCGATGAAAGAACCTGTTGGTTTTCAACGCCGACGATTTGTGTAGAACCTGTAAGTTGCGAATTGAAACCGTTCGCTATGCTGCTCAAGACTCCGCTTATCACAGGGGCGCTTGTTGATGATTGATCGACTTTCAGTATCACTGCGGCCGGCGTTGCGTTAGTATTGTTGCTCTGAGCTTGAGAGGACGATGAGCTAACTCGAGTAGCGTTGAGCGCGCTAGCATTCGTTGCACTTGTCGTCGTGGGATTCATCTGCACAGCTGTGGAAGGTCGTGTTGCTCCAAGGGCTAAGTTGTGCTGGACCTGATTCCCAAACCCTTGAGGGACGATGAGCATACCGCTTATCCTATTTGATTTTATGTACGCGTCAGCGTTCTCGCTCGCGTTGACCATGCGGACTTTAAATGCGTTTGTTGAGTTTACCGCGTTAATGAAAGCGAAAGAAATGTCCGAACCGTCTTTGTTTTGAACTGCGAGCTCATACTGGACATTGCCTCCGCTAAATATCGCTCCAAAGATGAGCATAAGGATAATAGGGAAAGCGAGCACCCAAAAAAACGAGCTACGTCCTCTAAAAAAGATTTTCAAGCTGCTGATAAAATCGATATAAATTCGGGATAGTTTCAAGAAACGCCCTCCCAATTTGTGGCGGTGAGATCAAGAAAAACGTCTTCAAGAGACGGTTTTTTCATCTCGAGTTCATCAAAGGCGATTTGCCTTTGATCGAGTAAATCAACGATTTTGGTTAGATCTTTTTTGTCACGTAATGGCACGATGACGTCACTATCGCTCAATTCTGTTCCGCGCCATCGCCTCAAAGCTTCGAATGCGTCCGCGCCCCCACCGTGTACTACGAGCTTTGTCTGGCAGCCGTGGTTATTAATCAGGTTTGTAGTCGTGTCCATTGCCCTGATCTTCCCATCAAGTATTATCGCGACGATGTCTGCGAGAGTCTCTGCCTCCTCCATATAGTGCGTGGTTAAAAAAACAGTTTTTCCCTCGTCTCGCAATTTAGTAATAATTTCCCAAACACCTCTCCGCGCTTTCGGGTCCAGCCCTTCAGTTGGCTCGTCCAAGAAGATGATTTGAGGGTCATTCACAAGCGCGATTGCCACGCCAACGCGTTGTTTCAAGCCGCCAGAAAGGTTCTTGTACTGTGTGTTTGCCTTGTCAACTAAATCAACCGATGAAATCAACTCGTCCACGTCTCGAGCTTTTTCATACATCATTGCATAATATTTCAAACTCTCGCGAACAGTCAGGCGGTCAAACGTGTTAAATTCCTGTGGCAGGACACCGATCCTCTTTCTTATCTCATTCTGATCTTTTGCGATATTTAATCCCAGGACAGAAGCAGTTCCCGACGATGGTGTTCTTAGGCACTCTAACATTTCGACGGTCGTGGTTTTACCGGCACCATTGGGTCCCAAGAATGCAAATATTACTCCAAACGGTATTTTAAAAGATATATGATCGACAGCTCTAATACTGCCGTACTCCTTAACGAGTTCTGAGATTTCAATTGCCCAAGCTGATTTGTCTTTCATGCGATATCTGGCTTAGTCATCATTCTAAGATGTGTTAGAAAGAGTAAGTCAGGCTTCTTGGACTACTGCCTTAAAAGCGCCTCTTACAGTTCGATAAAGACGCAAAACACGTATTTAATGCTTTCCAGCAAACGCCGATACTCCGCACCCACTATTGAAAGCGCAGGAACATAAGTATGCGATTCACCAAGCGAGAACGTTTTGGCTCTTGATAAAACGTCCCTTCAGGATCTTTCGTTTCATGATTGACTTAAAGAAGATAGCACACAAGGTAAACTCATTATCGTTAGAATTTAGATTTATATCAGTTGTGACTAAATTGTAATAGTTATGTTCATGTGTGCTAAGTATCAGATGGACGCATATCAAGCACGAGGCATGCTTCCCCACTGCGAGGTGCTATGCGGCGAAGACTGTACAAATCGATCAGGCCCGGGCACGTATTGTGAGCACCTTTATCTTCTGGTCCAGAACCAAGGCGATCTCGTATACAAGAATATGGACATTCCGGCGGTAGAAGATCCAAAAGCTATTTTGGGCACACAAATGGATAACGTCGCTAAAAGAGTCAACAGAGTCGGTGCCGACTACATAATGGATCGCGCATTTGACATCTCCCTCATACTATCTGAGCTCTCTCAAAAGGGCCGGTTAAATATCGCGGCGAATTTAATTGATGATATTGCTAACGCAGTCTCACTAGGGCTTTTTCTTGATAATCCAGAGGACGCCATAGATGTCAAGATGTTTCGTGTTTTAGCAGCGCTTAAAAAGATGTTCCCCGAACAGTTCGAGGAGCCCCCCTCTGGTGGGCCTTGATACGTTTTTTAAGCGGAAGAAGCGGTTCATATAATGACACTGTCGGTGTCTCTTCATATGTAGCTTGGTTTCAGAAGCAGATCGTCGTGTGTACGTTCTGAACGACTTTCTCCGTTGTGCATTTCAAAAGAAGCGTTAAAGACTGAGAAGTAGCCCGGTGACGAATGGGATGGTGAGGTTGTCATCGAGGTACGTTGGCGTAACAAGTTCTGTAGCAGATACGATCAGAGCAATTAGTAACGCTTTTACTGGCGCAACAAACAAAACTAATATAACTAACGTACAAGCGAAGAAAACTAAGGTGCCCTCAATTGTCTTTTTTTTGAAGAGTATATGTTTTCCTGCATAATGGCCAGCAATCGTTGCAAGACTATCACTGATAGCAAGCACGAGGATGCTTATTGCAGCAAACAAAGGCGGGAAGAGTAACACAGCGATCAGGGTTCCTACAAAAAAAATGATGGCACCCTTCGCGGTGAATTTTCCGGGCCGATCAAAGCGCGTAAATAGCCATGTTAATAAGGCAATTTTGTGCTTCTGATACAAAAAAGAAGAAACGATTAGCCCGCTGATGAGCAACACGTTGCAGGAAACGACTATTTCGCGCGGTAGCGTCACTACCAAAAACGCAAAAAACGAGCCAAGCAGTAGGTGCGCCATGTTGCGTCGCAATTCGAGCATATACGGATGATGCGTCGGTAAATAGAAAAGGTTAACCGCGAGAGCCACAAGCAGAAGAGATGAAGACTGTCGGATCTTGATAGTTGTCGGGACAGCTTTGAAAAGACTTAGCTTAACTACGCTGCAAATCTGCAGAACGAAGTACGCTCACAATAGTGTGACGAACTATCCTTGGAGACATGTCAGGAGGGTAAATAGCCCGCATGGTTCAATTATTTCCGGGGCTGCTCTACGTCCTCATCATAACAGTGCTTTTTACGGTGCTCTTGGTTAGCTTCACAGCAGTATCGCTCCTCTCGCAAGCGCGTGCTATTGTACGCAAGCGTTATATCGGCTCGGTTTTTAGCAACAAGAACGTAAAAAAGGTCGCGAAGCGTCGTCCTATCTTAGCGACAATGACAGCCGTGCTGCTTAATCTAACAGATGTGGAATCAGATCGCTTGCTGACAACCTTTAAGAGACCGGCGGCAATGAGGTTATATCAGAAGTGCTTTTATGTAAAGCCTTATTTTTCGTCCGGTGCATATCTCGTACAAAACAGCGATATCAAAGCGGTATCGATTGTGAACGGTGCACTCAACGTTACATTTATGCAAGAAGATCGGATTATTCTGCTACAATGCCGAGGCTATAATCTCTCAAAGTGGCGCGATTCATTAAACGCGCTAATTCTGAATCATAAATAGCATTATAAAGAATAAGTCTGTTTATTGACTACGGTGATCGGTGGAGAAATGTCTCAAATCAGGCGATTAGTGCTCGACGTTCTGAAACCTCACGAGCCTACAAACGTCGAGGTGGCTAGCGCGATAGGGGATTTGCAAGACGTCGACGGCGTAAATTTGAGCCTCTATGAGGTTGATCAGCAAACTGAAAACGTCAAAATAACTGTCGAGGGCACCAACGTTAATTACAGCCTGGTACTACAGACGATTGAGAATCTGGGCGGGGTTGTTCATAGCGTCGACGAGATCATCGCGGGGAAAAAAATCGTCGAAGAAGATGAAACTCTTCACGATCGCGGATGAATTCCCGATGGAAATTTAGTTTTTAACCTCTTCAAGAAGTTATATCAATAATATTACGTCCATGAGCTTTAATATTGAGGAAGGGCGTTACGTAATCCTCGGATCTATTGACGGACTTCTTGCCACGCTTGGAATAATTTTAGGCGTTTCAGTAGTGAGCGCTTCTAACTCAATTGTCGTTAGTGCCGGTTTTGGAGGCGCGATTGCGCTGGCGTTAACCAATGGCTTGGGCTCGTATTTAGCGGAAAGTACAATAGAGCATGGAAAGCTCCTTAAGACCGAGAAATCACTTCTGAGGAAGCTAGACAATACGTACGTCGAATCTCAAAGTAAAAAAAGAATCGTAAAGGATGCCTTAACTCACGGCGGCGCCAGCTTTCTGGCAAGCCTAGTCCCGTTAGCGCCGTGGATTTTAGGGGTAGGTTCGGCGTTCGTTTCCGTCGTTTTAAGCTTGATCACCTTAGTTGTCTTAGGCGTGTATTCAGGATACATTTCGAGACAGAATTATATAATGTCGGTGGCCAAGATGGTTGGACTTGGAACGTTAATCATTATAACCGTCGAACTGCTTAGAATCGTTCATTTAGTGTCGTGATTTGACGTCTCAAGCGAGTCTGAAAGCGCGAAAGCTAAAATGGAGGCTCTTTATTGGCAAAGATAGAAGCGCAGGCGCTGTTATTGAAAAAGGAAATCACGAAATATATGGCTCTATTGTATAAGCGCAGTCTCACATCGTCATTAAGCGGCAACATAAGCGTACGGGTTGAACAAGTCGTGTTCATATCTCCAACAAAGGTTCCTCGCTATCGAATTTCGTCGGATGATGTGTCTGTGGTAACAATGGCGGGGGAACATCTTGAAGGAAAATATCCTTCGAGCGAGTTGCCGACACATCTAGCGATCTATAACACGTTGGACTCGTCTGCAATTGTGCACGCTCATTCGCGCTTTGCAACAGCATTATCCTGCGTGGGGCGTGATCTAGAATCACCTGATGTTGAGGGAAAACACTTCTTAGGTCGCGTGCCGTTGATTCCTTACGAAGAACCAGGTACTGCTGACTTAGGTGACGCAGTATCACGCGCGATTTTGGGTTGTAAAGGGGTTCTTCTACAGAATCATGGGTTGATTGCTGTCGGGGCCAACCTTGAGCAAGCGTTCATTGTGGCAGAGGCTATCGAACGTGCCGCTCAGTTAACATTCGATTTAAGTGTGCTTAGTCGCCCATAAGCTGGACAACTATAGTCCTGTTACGAGGCCTGACGTCGAGTTCAATGAACACAAGCTGTTGCCAGGTACCGAGCATTAAGGTTTTGTTAGAGAATGGAATTGCGACGCTTGGTTTCAAAAACGCCGCTCTTACATGCGAATGTCCGTTGCCGTCATGCCATCGTTGGTCGTGCTCATAGTGACCATCTCTTGGGGCTATACGATCAAGTGCCTTTTTGATGTCCGCGATAAGGCCAGGCTCGTATTCTATCGTCGTTACAGATGCAGTTGAGCCGGGAACAAAAACCGTAGCCAAGCCATCATTTAAGTCGCTTTTTGCAAGGAGTTCTTGGACGTGGTTTGTTATGTCTATGATCTGGACGCCGCCTAAAGTGTCTATTTGGATACGGTCTATTTTATTTTTCATGAAAAACCCCTAATATTTAGGAAAGATCGGCATTAGTAGCCTAAACCTCGCTCCAGTACCGGCGGGAATCCTATTCATAAGCGGCAATTCTGGTCCCGGCGACACTAACAATCACAAGAAATACAAGGATCCCAAGTATATATCCGAGCGATCCAGCGTTCGATAGATGAACGGCGAGCAGTAAGGCTATGAAAAAGGCAACAGAAACAATCAAAGTCACTACTTCGAGCACCATTCTTTGCATAAAGGTTAAAAACACTTACAGTGTGATATGTTTTGCTATATACGAGATTTAAAGGGGCGTGATAGTCAAGATGAGGTTATTGCCAAAAAAGATCTTTTTTGCAACCGGTGTTGGAACACACCGAGAAAACTTGGAGAGTTTTGAAAAAGCTTTGAGAGATGCAGGTATAGAGAAATTTAATCTTGTCACTGTGAGTTCAATATTGCCGCCAAATTGCGAAATTATCGCTAAGGATAACGGGCGCAGCCAACTACTTCCGGGAGAAATAGTTTTCTGCGTAATGTCTAGACTGGCGTCTAATGAACCGAATCGGAGAATCTCAGCGTCATTAGGTTGTGCAATTCCCAAGAATCCTAATGAGGTTGGCTATATTTCGGAGCACCACGCATTTGGCGAGGCGACAGAGAGCTCAGGCGCCTATGCTGAGAGATTGGCGTCGAGTATGTACGAGACCGGGACCGATTCTAAACCGAAGGAAACGTTTAACGTTGCTACAACTGCGGTCGTTGGCGCAGACAGCTCGTGGACTACTGTTTTGTCAGTCGCAGTTTTTTTATTGTAACAAAAAGACTAGCAAAAGACTAGCAAAAAATGCGAATTCTCCTTGAAATTCGACTGAACCAGTGTCTTGAGAGTAACCTAAAGGACACGGTTCTCGATAGTACTAGCAAAAGTCGGCTAAAGCAGTTGTGGTCACATAGATCAACACTCTGTGTGATGCCTCCTATTTTTTATTTAAAATAAGGGCACTTGCCTCTACTTGAGGTGTTGACACGTCTCAGATAATTGAGATAATAACGTTTATTAAAAACGTTAACCGCCTATTTTCTTGAGTGAAACAGCCCTTGTCGGGTTTATATCATAGCGCTAAAGAACAAGTGTCTTAGACTATAAGATGACAGGAGTCCCTCCTTAAGCCATTTAACTTCGTAGCCTTGCAAATTCGCTTAAGAGGCTTATAGAAAGAACGACGAAAATACCCATCTTCGCTCCTATGTCTACGGTTGGAGTTGATCTTATCAAACACAACGGACGACGTCGGCGAACAATTTGCGATTTAAGTTCTGCGCAGATCACAAGTTTTCAAGAACGGATTTATCGACATTACCGGAGTAAAGGTCGAGTCCTTCCGTGGAGGGAGACTCGCGATCCATACAAAATTCTCGTCTCCGAGCTTATGTTGCAACAAACCCAAGCAGACCGGGTGCTTGTCAAGTATCCCTTGTTTTTAAACAACTTTCCGAGTTTTTCAGAACTATCGCGCGCTCCGCTAAAAAATGTTCTTGAGGTTTGGCACGGATTAGGATACAATAAGCGAGCACTCGCTCTCAAACGAATAGCTCAAACCGTTGAAGCACAATTAGAAGGAAAGCTGCCCTCTGACTACTCGGCCCTTGTAGCTATGCCGGGTGTAGGACATGCGACTGCATGTGCGATTCGTACTTTTGCATTCGATATACCGTCGGTTTTTATAGAGACAAACATAAGATCAGTGTTTATCCACACCTTTTACGCCGATGAAGCAGGCGTAGAAGACGACAAACTCTATCCGTTAATCGAGGGCACGCTTGATCGGTCAAACCCTCGTAATTGGTATTACGCGCTCATGGATTATGGCGCGATGTTGAAGAAGCAGCATAAAAATCCAAGCCGAAATAGCGCCCAATATAAGAAACAGGTGCCTTTTGAAGGCTCCAATAGGCAATTACGTGGCAAAATAGTCTCTTTGATAGTTGCTCATTCAGGGATTACTGAAACTGATTTAACGCGACGGCTTAACGTCGATCCTCAATTAATTTCGAGCAATCTTCAAAAACTTGAAGCAGAAGGCTTTTTAAAGCGTCACCAAACTAAATTCTTCATAGCGTAAGGGATGCACAGATTTGAAGTCAAGCACCATTTTGCTCCTACGGTCAGTGCTTCAGTTCACCAGTGGATATCCTTAATAGTACTAAGATGAAAGTGAGTCCAATGAGCAATTTTGAAAGAGAGCTCGTAATATCCTTTAACGATTACTTTTGTGAAAGCGGCATTGATGCGATCGCCTATAGGATGAAACAACATCGGTTTTCGCAACAGATGCTTGATGTCTTGGTAGATTCGTCAGATCGCCGATTGTATCTCGGCATCGAATGTAAAAGCATTTCAGCTGCTAAAGGCGCGACTGCTTTATATTTCTCACAGCACTTTTCAGTCAACAAGCGAGGCGAGCATCAGGCAACTAAAATGCAGGAATTTATACAGAAATCTGGCAGAACAGGGTATCTCGCCGTGGAACTGAGAATGGGGTCTGGCAAATCAAAGGCGGCATATTTCGTAACTTGGCCAGATGTTTGGCGTCGCTACAGTGAAGGGCAAGTTGGTTTCTCGGTTGAAGAAATAAAAGGATCAAAGCTTATACCCCGTAGCGATGGAAAATATGCGGTCGAGGGCCTTTTTGAGCGACCTTAACCCGTTATTTCCAAGAGGTGCATTGAATGAAGCTTAAATTCATGTCGTCAAGAATTGGCGAAGTTATTTATGGCATAACTCTCGATCCGCGGTCGGGTGAAGGCACAATAGCCTTTAACACGTCGGTTGTTGCTGAACGTGATTTAGAACAAGCATTGGGTATATTTAAACGTGTGTATGCCGCCGGACTCAATGTTGGCCCCTATGTGCGAATTATCGAAGGTGGCGAGAGTTTCCACGGCGTCTCAATTAAAAGAGGTTTCAACGGCATACTCACCATTTGTAGCATCACGATTGACGGCGTGCTGCTTAAGGCAGGCATTCCAGTAAAACCACTGTGTGGGGGCATAGTTCAGGTGACCGAAAAAATGCCAGTGCGATTCACGGACATTCTGCGTTATGATTCGACCACGCTGGACCCCCTTGACGTATTTATGTCTCAGGAACTCACCTCTGTGTTAGAGATGATCAATACGGGATCTGGTAAGATATTGGCAAGCGTCCGAGAAGTGCCTATGGCCGCTGGGGCCCAGCTTGAGAGTCTACTTTCGGATTTGATGGATATTGGGTTTAAAGGAATACTGGAGGTCGGTGAGCCTAACTCAGATCTGTTGGAAATGCCAGTGAATAGGGGCCACGTCGGAGTTGCGATAATTGGTGGAATAAACTCGATGGCAGCGGTCAAGGAGAGTGGCATAGAGATACAGACAAATGCGATTTCAGGCTTAGCAAATGTGCGCGATATGGATTACAATTTGTTGTTATCGTAAATGCGTTACGAAAGCTGCAGTCCAACCAATTGGTTCAGATGCTTGAGAAACTCTGTTTCAGTCCCTTCTGGAATCGTTGCTCCCGCGGCAATATCATGGCCACCTCCCACCCCTCCGACTGAGTTAGCAGCTTCACTCATAGCTCTAGCCAAGTTCAAACGGCGCTGAACAAGAGTTTGGGTTCCTCGAGCAGACACCTTCACTCCCTCTTCAGAGTTTGCCAAACCGACGATTGGTAGGTGCCTATTTACGCCATCTAAATTTTTACACATTCCAGCAACGATCCCAACAATCGTTTCAAGTATGTTGTCTCCGGCGTGGAAGTACTGCAAGTTCGAAAGCGTTGTCACGCCTGACTGTTTAACGTAGTTGAGGCCGCGTGCTAAATTCTCTCGGTGCACCAACAGAAGTTCATTGGCTTTCCGATAGCTACCTTCTCGATCACCCATGCAAACGGCAACACCGATCTTTTCGAAGCCGTATCGTGCAGTAGCGTTGAGCAGTGTGGCATACTCCGACGCATCTCGAAGGGCGGTCCCACGTTCTTCTTTCAGTAGAGTATAGACTTCGCCAACGAGGTTCTGGATTATTTCAGGGGGCATACCTTGTGCTAAGCATCGTTGGATCAGGGCAGATATTATTGTACGCCTCTCGATGCTGCTGAGGTCGATCCACTTCTTCCATTTGCCTCCTTCTTTAAGCTCAATGTTTAAAGAAGTCAAGAATCCCAAAATTTGGTCACTGTTTCCTGTAATTCCGGGTATATATGGATTTGATGCATATTCAAGGAGCTTATGAATGGGTCGCGTTTGTCTTCCAAAAGCCTGCAAATCCTTTTCCGCTGCGACTATAGCGTGTTTTTCAGCTTCGTCGAGGATAAGTCTGTTCACTCCTCGAAGTCGCCCCTCTCTAACGTGCTGGAGGTCACCGACGGCACCGACTACGGCCAAATCCGCAAGGTCAGCGTTCTCTCCAAGGGCCCTAGCAATCAAATATGTGGCCCCGGATCCACTCAAGTCGGTAGCCCCATTGAAACCGAATAGATGCGGATTCAGGTGAAGTGCTGTGTCAGATCTGCCTGCTGGCTGGTGGTGATCTGCGATTACACACAGCGGCCCGAGATCGTCTATCAAATCTAGGCTTCCGCTTCCTAGGTCAGTGAATATCACGGCTTCTGCGCTTGAGATATCCAGGAAAACTGAAGGGTCTAGTTGCTTAACGATTTTAACTTCGTAACCTTTTTCAATTCTGTCAAGCGCGCCGCAGATTATTCCAGCAGACGCAAGTCCATCTGCGTCGACGTGTGAGACGATTAATATTTCGTCTTGCTTCTCAATCGCATGCGCACACTCTCGTGCACGTTTTAAGAGTTGCTCCATTCAAATACCCACTCAGAAGAATCGATCTAAAATATAACGCGATGATACGAACTAAATGGCCCTCATGTAATATTTGCAAGCAGCGCTATAAAGCTTACTTGATTTGTTTTTCAAAGCCTCGGGATTTGGGTGCTATAGAAGTTCTGCTATGTTCTCACTCAAAACTATGATTCACGTCAAGTTGTCAAAGCTTGACTTCAACCAACAAAGCTAAGACAGCTATGCTTGACGACTTTGAGTTGTGAGACCATAAAAGCTCAGCCTCGCTAGCGTTGCACTTAAGACGCCAGAACGGTTTGAAGAGAAGGCTATATACCAAGAACCTTCAAGCAAGGACTTATAGTTTCCAAGAGCGTTTTTTTTGCGGTCTGAACCTCTTTTTTCTCAAAGTCAGACCCCAGGCTATGCATCCAAGACCAAGAATGATAAGTACAGTGCTTATGTCACTTGACGTGTTGAATATATATGGGAGCAGCGCTATGGCGCACAAACCAACGCCCATTAGCATAAAAAGATGTCCTACGTTGTCGTCTATCTTAAGCAAATAAATCGACAACAGTACTGCCAATATAGCAAGAGCCAACAGTGCAACTAGATTCGCATCTATCATCTTTGCCGTTTGCGATTGACGTTAGTGAAACCTGCCGCCTCTACTCTGAATGTCGCCTTTTTTAGAACGCTTCGTTCAATAGCTTACGCTTGGCGCTATTTCTTTGATTCTTTCTCTGCGTCTGCAGGTTGAAGCAAGCTATTATCCTCAGTTATTTGCCTGCCATCTCTTCAACTTCTCTCTTCCCACGCTCTAGCTCATCAGCTTGTTCTTGATCTAGCTGTAAGAGAAGAGCTTGGAACTCGCCAACGTGAGTTTTTTCTTCCTTGCCAATGTCTAATAGGCTAGCTCGGATCGCTTCGTTTTTGGTAAGAGCAGCCATCTGTTCATAAAGATTAATTGCGTCAAGCTCTGCGATAATACCCGCTCGCAAGATTTCTTTGTCTATGTTTCCTTTGTCAATCTCGTTCAGATCTATAGGGATGGTTGATAACATGCGATTAACCTCGTATTATATATGCAACTGCGAAGGTAAAACTTTTGGATGTGGCATTGATCCAAACGACTAATAATTAGGCATAAGTGCTATTGAGCGTAGCGACGCGATTTAGGGTAGCGTGCCGCAGTTCACCAAATAAATTCCCTGTAACCACAAGATTTATTTCAAACCGGAACGATTGAGGTGCTAATGAAACTTCTCAGGGCAGTCTTGATAGTCCTCATCGTTGCGGGGTTAGCGCTGGCGTGCTCCGGCTGCACCGCCAAGATAGAAAATTTAACGCAAAACGCTTCACAATCAAGCAAAGGACCAACTAACGTGCCCGAATATCCCAACGCGAACCGGACATCGTACTGGCGTCTTCCGTTCGCAGGGCAAGTCATGACCTACCAAACAAACGATACCCCTACACAGGTTCTAGAGTTTTATAAAGCTCAAATGCAAGAACAAGGCTATAACGTAAGTAGAAGCTCCACAAGCACTAACGAAACCGGGGGCTTGATCATATTCGCGAAGGGACAAGACACAGTGTTGGTCGCGGTGGGACAGAATAATAACCAAACGAGCATGTTCATTCGGACCTCGTTTCAGCCTTAGGGCGCAGATTGGATTTGGATTCTTCCCATAATCGCGCTAAATTCTGTTGTTTTCGACGCATTTTTTTTCCAGGAGGTAGGACCCCACTTCTTTTTTGAATTGCCAAGAAAAGCATTTTTGCGACAATGGAGCAAAACAACGGATTTCAGCGCGGGGACCAAGTGGCCTTGACCGAGCCAAGGCCTATCATAAATGAGCCTGCGCTGACAGTTGGCAATGCGCTCGTATTGGCAGATCTGCACATTGGAATTGAGCACGAACTTTCGCTGAGCGGCATAAACATTTCATCGCAAATCGAGCGACGGATCGACCGGGCCCTCCAATATTTGGATGCAGTTAAAGCTCAACGTGTTGTGCTGCTTGGCGACGTTAAGCATTCGATCGGCAAAACCTCGCCGCTCGAGCGACACGATATACCGCATTTTCTGCGATCGATAGCTGAGTGCGCACCTGTGGAGGTAATTCCAGGCAATCATGACGGGGGCATCGAATATTTGATTCCTCGCGACACACGGTTTGGAATCAGAATCCACCCATCAAAAGGGTGCAGAATCAACGGTATGGGGCTAGTACACGGCCACACGTGGCCTTCCACAGAGCTCTTAGGTTGTAGTCATGTTATTATGGGGCACAACCATCCAATCGTTCGCCTTGCTGACCCGCTGGGCTACGTAAGTTCGAAGCCGGTTTGGATTCGGGCCTGCTTTGTTGAGGGCGTTTTTCGAAAACGATATCCAAAACTCGAACGCTATAACGACCCGCGTGTCATCATCATGCCCGCTTTTAATGAGCTCGTAGGGGGAATCGCTTTCAACGAAGCTACTTATGAAACCCTACTAGGGCCACTTTTTGCCAATCGTGCGATATTGCTCGAACAAGCGGAAGCCTACCTGCTGGACGGTACTTATCTGGGAACTGTGGGGCAACTGAGAAATCTCGCGCCAGAAAGCGGCAAATCAAGAAGGACTCGTCAGAGCGAAAAATGAACACGCGCTGATCTGCGAACTTCAATCTGACAATAATCTCCGTTTTTCACGCTAAATATGCTCCTGCTGCCATTCTTTACACATGTCTAAGCGGAAGGAAACTCGCAAACTGTAAGTAGCTTAAAAGCTAACACGAGGCTACAGGCCCCCCCTTATGGCAGTAGAGTGGTTCTATTTTGCATTGCTGTCGTCAGTACTCATTTCTGGCGTCAACATCATTGATAAGATCCTGATTTCCGACTACAAAATACCACCGCTAGTCTATGTGCTAGTAATAAGTGCCACAAGCCTCATGCCGCTCGTAACACTTGCCTTCTTTCATTTAACACCGTTACCGCTAGGAATACTCGCGTTTACCATTCTTGTCGGCTTCGTCCGCATCTACTACACCTTGCCTTATTTCAAGGCACTCATGGTTGAAGAGGTGTCGCGAGTTATCCCCCTTCTTCAGCTGACTCCCGTATTCGTGTTGATCCTCTCTAGCGTGGTTCTGCACGAAGCACTTAGACCACAGGATTACGTCGCATTCGGGCTGTTAGTTCTTGGAGGGACGCTGTTCGCCATTAGACTAACTAAGGGAATTCGCATCTCACTAGCTTTTTATCTGATGATCCTCGCATCGTTCTTATTGGCGCTGTACAGCGTCGCTTTGAAATACTTGTTTTCGGTGCAGGACTTTTACACCATCTTCATTTGGGTACAAATTGCCGGGTTCATAACCTTCTTTCAGTTTATCCCGTTTAGGCCCTTTAGGAGCTCACTTGTCACGACATATAAGATAACAAGCAGACAAATTGGCATTATCATCGTCGCTGAGCAGGCAGTAGCATACGTCTCTGTATTCGCCTACAACTATGCGATTGCGCACGGCCCCATAACACTGATAAGCTCTGTTGGCGCGACACAGCCGCTCTTCGTGTTATTATTCGCAACGATTCTATCCTATCGATTTCCTCGTGTGCTCAGGGAGGAACTCACGCGGATGGATGTCGCCTTGAAGGTGCTCGGACTTATTGCGATCTTTGCGGGAACGTATCTTATCCAGTTTTTCGGAGTTTCTGCAATGTAATGGCGTTCCGACTTTTCAGAACACTTGTTCAGTTCTTGCAGCTTCTCGGCGTTCTTTCCTTTGGAACCCATTTGAAATTCACAGCATTTTCAGCGTTCTTTTCTGAGGCGGTAATCACTGTTGTTTCTGCTTTCACACGTAGAGCGACGAGCGTATCGTATCGTTCTTCGTTGTTTACCTTGAAAACAATTGGTGTGGTCTAACCCCCCTTAAATGAGTTGCGGCGGCCCCCCGCTTGCGAGCTCAAAATTCCTTTTTTATTGCGAAAAACACCGTGTTTTTAAAGACCGATATATTAATATTGAGGAAAAAGAATTTGAATATAACCTCTCGTACTTCCTTTTTGACGTATTCGAGGGTTACATAAACCAGGTAATGGTTGTGAAAAAATGGCTAAGGAAATAAAATTTGGCATAGAGTTTGTCCCTAATATGCCGCCGAATCAGTGTGCGGATAGGGTAAAGTTAGCGGAAGACAACGGCTTTAAGTACGCGTGGATTACTGACCACTATAACAACCGAAATGTCTATCCAATGCTCACACTCATATCACTAAAGACATCGACCATACGCCCCGGCACGGGCATTACGAATCCCTTCACGCGAAATGCCTTGCTGACTGCGAACGCGATAGCTACAATTGATGAAATATCAGGTGGGCGTGTCAATTTAGGCATGGGTCCTGGCGACAAGGCGACGTTTGATCGTATGGGATTTGGGTTCCCAGCGCCAGCAATCTGGAGCGGCGACTGGAGCATCAAGAAGCCCCTGAGTGCAATTAAAGAGGCCAAAGAAGTCGTCTACAAGCTGCTGGCCGGTGAAAGCGTTGATTTTGCTGGTGAGACGATAAAAGTTACCGGTGCAAAGCTTGACTTTACTGGCCCGCAGAAGGACAAGGTGCCCTTTTACATGGGCGCGCAAGGTCCTGGCATGCTTAAAACTGCTGGAGAAATTGCTGACGGAGTGCTTATCAACGCGTCCAATGAGAAAGACTACGTAGCGGCGATGCCACACATCCAAGAGGGAGTTGGATCGAGTGGAAGGTCTATGAGCGACTTCGACGTGGGTGCATACACGGCGTTTTCTATCGGGCCTGATTTGGCGAAGGCACGCAAATCAGCCAAAATGGTTGCTGCGTTTATTACGATGGGCTCTCCGCCGCCTGTGCTCGAGCGACACGGTATTCCACTCGCAACGGCTAAAGCCATCGGTGACGCTATCGGCGCTGGTAAGTGGGGTGATGTCGGGCCGTTAGTGGATGACAACATGATCGATGCATTCGTCATAGCGGGCGACGCAGATACCTGCAACAAGAAGATCGAAGCGTTGCTCGACACTGGAGTGACGCAGGTTATAATTGGCAGCCCAACAGGTCCGGACGTTGAAGCGGCAATAAATATTTGCGGAAAGGACGTTATCCCGTCGTTCGCGGGACGCTGTTAGTCGAGAGAACAGGTCAAAAGTCTATCAACCCCAACTAGCTTTTGAGGCAAATTGGGGATTCCTTTTCTTTTTTTGGATCAGATTGTGGAGCTATGTCGAAGAGCGGAGATTGTCGCTCTAGTCGAATAATCCTTTGTTCGTAAGTGATGAGTGTCGTAAAGGTATGCGAAGCGGAAGCTTCCCGTTGAGAGTTGCCAATGGCCGCTAGCAAAAGCCTCGAAAAATCTATAGTTAACTCACTCCATCCCCGCGTGAAGGATGCGTTTGTTAGCCGATTTGGCTCGCTTTCAGAAGCGCAGCGCTTGGCAATTCCAAGCGTGCTCGAGGGCAAAAACGTTCTTCTTATCGCTCCAACGGGAACAGGGAAAACAGAAGCAGCGATGCTCCCCGTGTTTAGCAAGCTTCTCGAAGTCCAACAGCGAAAGGGAATTATCATTCTGTATATCACCCCCCTTAGAGCGCTGAATAGGGACATGCTGGCTAGGCTTGATTGGTGGAGCGAGAAGTTAAGGTTCTCGATTTCCGTTCGACACGGTGATACGTCAAAATCTGAGAGGCGGCGACAGACTCTCGCCCCGCCTGACCTGCTGATTACGACCCCTGAAACGCTACAAGCAATGCTCATGGGTCGACGGCTGCGAGAGAATTTACAGTCCGTCAAGTTCGTTGTTATTGACGAAATCCACGACCTTGCGAGCTCTAAACGCGGAGCCCAGCTGAGTTTAGGCCTTGAGCGCTTGGCAGACTTAGTCGGAGAGTTTCAAAGGATAGGGCTGTCTGCTACCGTTGGAAGTCCACAGGAGATGGGCCATTTCCTTGTCGGAAATGAGAGGGAGGTCTCAGTTCTCGAGGTTTCTTCTGCAAGAACGTCGAATTTTGTTGTTACAAAACCCGAGATTACGAGGGCAGATGAAGCTGTGGCTAAATCAAGGGAAATTGCGCCGGAACTCGCAAGCCATTTTCGCGTTATTCGCAACATTGTGGACGACCACAAATCCACACTTATATTTGTTAACACACGACAAGCAGCTGAGGCGCTCGGTTCTCTTTTTCGTGGTACTGACGTCGGTGTTCATCACGGATCTCTTTCGAAGGAGGCACGCATAGAGGCAGAAAACGAGTTTAAGACCGGCAAAAAAAGGGGCTTAATCTGTACCTCTTCAATGGAACTAGGGATAGACATAGGAGACGTCGAACACGTCGTTCAGTACAATTCACCGCGCGAAGTTACGAGACTGCTGCAGCGTGTCGGCCGCGCTGGACATCGGATCGGAGAAACATCAGAGGGCACCATTATCACCGCCCACGTCGATGATATCATGGAGTCGTGGGTGATAACGTGCCGAGCGAGAAAAAACGAGATTGAGCCTGTTTTAGTTAATTATCAAGCTTTAGACGTTCTAGCAAACCAGTTGTGTTTCTTAATCTTGAACGGGGCTGTGCCAGCTGGGAGGGCGTTAAGAATTATCAAAAAAGCCTACCCGTATCGAAACTTGGCGTTGGATGAGTTCGTTGAGACTGTGAAGCTCTTGCAGCAACAATGGCTGTTAAAAGTTGAGGGTGAAGAAAGAGAACCGATCATTAAAAAGATGGGTAAAACCCGACGGTATTGCTATGAGAACCTCTCCATGATCCCAGATGAAAAAACTTATGGTATCTATGACACAATTAATGGGAAGTGGATCGGGACTCTTGACGAGACATTTGTCGTTGCTTTTGCTGAGCCTGGCGCCGTTTTCGTTACAAAAGGAGAGATGTGGCGCATTTTAGACATCGATGATGAGCGCGTTAAAGTTGAGCCGATAGACCGCTCTACAGGTGAAATTCCGAGCTGGGTGGGCGAACAGATACCTGTGCCTTACGAAGTCGCTGCGGATGTGGGGAAACTTAGGGAGCAAATAGCCAAAGCTTCCACCAAGGCTGCAAGCAGTCGTCTTCTGCGGGATTATCGCACAGATCCACATACGGTGCGACGTGTCGTTGACCTATTTGAACGCCAAAAAGAATTCGCGATTCCGACTGACAAAAGGCTTGTTGTTGAAGTCGACGCGAAAACAGCAATCATCCACGCTTGCTTTGGTCATAAGGTTAACGAGACGTTAGGCCGGGTCATTACTTCATTGCTAGCTGCACGTTTGGGCGCGAGTGTTGCGATGGAGGTCAATCCGTATTGGATACAGCTTGAGCTCCCAAACGTTGTGAGCGCTGAGCAGATTGCTGCATTGGTGCAACAACTAAAACCAGAGTTTGTTAAGCCACTGATTGAAATGACGTTAAAAAACAGCATGCTGTTGAAGTGGAAGCTCGTTCATGTAGCCCGCAAGTTTGGTGTAATAGAACGCGATGTGGAACACAAGTATCTAAATATCAATAAACTGACGGAATTGCTCAAAGACACGCCCGTTTACGAGGAAGCTATACACGACGTAGCAAACACCAAGCTCGATTTTGAGCGCACCAGTGACGTGCTAAGACAAATACAGGACAATAAAATACAGATCGTCATATCGAAATTAAGTCCCCTTAGCAGGCAACGCCATTATGGCACTCGCGAGCTACTCGTAACCGACAACCCCGATAGATCAATCCTCACGGCGCTCAAAAATAGGATTTTAAACGATCGGGTCATCCTTTTTTGTCTCACTTGCAAGAAATGGAAATCAAAAATTAACGTGGCAAGCGTGCCTGAGCAGCCACAATGTCCATTATGTAACTCAAAATTGATCGCCGCCCTAAAACCGTGGGAAGACGAAGAAGTTGTCATCGTAAAAAAATCTGAAAAGGCTAAGACGGCTGAAGAAAAAGCGCGGACAAAGCGCGTTTATAGAAATGCCAACCTAGTGCTTTCACACGGGAAAAAAGGTGTTATAGCGTTAGCTTCTCGAGGACTTGGTCCTGAAGCCGCTTCTAGAGTCATACGGAAGTCACGCGTGGATGAGGAAGGATTTTACCGCGATATTTTGAGGCATGAACGCCATTATACGCGGACACGTCGGTTCTGGCACAATTGAAGTAGTTGGTCACTAAAATATCTTTAACGTGCCGAAACGTGCTCAAGTCCTTGCTTGAGCTGCGATGAGGAGCCAACCATGTATACCGATCGAAAGGCGCTAATCAGATGATTATCCTTCAATTATGCGTCTCAAATTGAAACACTCTACGAGCAATCGTTAGCATAGAATCATATTTCTTGTGAGTGTGCGTAGGTCTGTCTCACAAAGCATCGTGATTGCTATACGGGTTCTATCCAAAAGATGACAGATTTATATACGACATTCTCGATACGGTGAAGCATGAGCGGTCTTACCGACGCCTCGGAGCTAACAAAGCAGCGACTCGACATCATTAAAGAACTGCAAGAGTTGCGAGGGAGCGAAGTTATTTGCTATGTCACCGGGGACCGTCCTACGAATGCTAACATCCCCGGTATGAGTAGCCAAGTCTCGCAAGAGCATTTGCGTTTCGTTTACGATCACTTAGATCATATGGGAGAGATGGATCACTTAGACTTGTTCATATATACTCGTGGTGGAGATGCTGACGTCCCGTGGCCGCTAGTCAACTTTGTTCGAGAGTATGCTGCTAAGTTCTCAGCGCTCGTACCGTACCATTGCCATAGTGCAGGAACTCTTATTTGTCTCGGGGCAGACGAAATACTGATGGGGACTGGTGGCACGCTGAGTTCAGTCGACCCCACTACGGCGAATCAATTTAATCCTCGCGATCCGTTGAATCCAGCAATTCCGCTGGGAATTAGCGTCGAAGACGTTACTGCGTATATCTCTCTCGCTCGGGAAGCGGCGAAGATCAGCGAGCAAGATCATATTATTGATGTCTTTAACGAACTCTCGAAGCAAGTGCATCCGCTCGCGCTTGGAAACGTCTATCGACAGCATACGCGTATCCGCATGTTGGCTACCAATCTCCTCAAGAGCCATATGAAAGGTGAGAAAAACGAGGCTAAAGTTACGCAGATCGTCGAAATAATGACCGAGAAACTCTACACACACACGCATTTCATTAACAGACGTGAAGCGCGCAAGGTCATCGGTTTGAACGTGCGCGATCCAGAGCGTAAAGTCGAGAAACTGATGTGGGACCTATTTCAAAATTACGCTGCTGATATGAAGTTGTATGAACCGTTTGACTTGAATATGTTCGTCGGCGATGAGACTTACAAAGAGGGCGTCGCCAAAGGAGCATTCATCGAAAGCTCAGAAATGATGGATGTTTGGGGGTCTGTATTTGCCGTGTCAAAAACAAAAGCGGTTCCGCCAAATCTACCATTACCTATGTCACCAGATCAAATTCAGGCGTTACAGGGGCTGCCGTTCAAGATTGACGTGAACATTTTGAAGATGGGGTGGGAACGAGCGTTGCGACAGAAACAGAGTTGACGACCGGTTACGGTGCATCTCTATGAATTGAAGCGGCGCTATTTGCACCTTAGAAATGAAAATAAAGCTTTGAAACCGCAGCACCTATATGAGTTTCAAAGCGATGTAGCCGACAATTACGATTACGACCCCAATTATGAGCAAGCCGACCACGGTTTGGATGATGATGGCGAAGATGTTAAGCCAGCCACTGAACGCTAGCATTGGGAGTATCAGACTGCCAATCCACCAACCAAGCAACAAAAAGAGGACCAGTATAATAATTACTGCGACAACCAGTAACGCTGATATGAGCGAATCCTTAAATGTCATTGCGCACCTGCCAATTTAGTAGAAACCCCCGTAGGAAGGCCACCCCTTCGTTTAGGCTCTTCTAGTCTAAAAACGTTTCCATATCGTAACGCTTGTCTTTTCACAGGCCATCCCGCTAATCTGTCTTCTGCAGTGAGTTGAGAACCTGAAAATGAATAGATTGGCAACTTTTAGCTCAAAGATCTTACAGTCGACGAAACAACAGGCATTGTGTTTTTTCAATGCTTCCTGTAATAAGAAGACTGAGGTTTAAGCTAAAAGCGCAATATCAGTAAAGCTGACACTGACTCCTTAGACACGCAGCGTTCAAGTTCGTTTGTCGTGTTAGTGAAGGGTCACTTTTTTATCGTTGGTCGTGCAGAGGAAAGTCTTCTTGAGTGAATTTACTATGGCAATCTATGACCAGATTAACCTTAATTTTCGGACGCTCAAGGCGAATACGCCAAACACCTTCATCGGACGAGCTGCGTGCTGTAGCTTAACGCAACGCACCAGAGGGTTTATCTATGAGCATCTATCTATACTCATAAGTAGTTTCTGAGGTGATCTGATGCCAATCTTACAAACTGTCCCCCAACTGCCCAGTAACTTGCAACTCTCCCAAAGTACGGGCGTCATTATAGCAATTGGGTTGGCTGTTTTAATAATTATCATTGCTGTTGCGTTAGTAATAAGAGCCCGCCGACGGAGTTCGACGGCACGAGAAGTAAGAACGTCCGTCGATCAGGACGTCCCCAATACCGAGAATTTTGAAGATATAGCTGCCCCCGAAGTAGATCGAGAAACAACAGCGATATCGCTTTCGGAGGAATCGTACCAAGACCTTACATATTCACTGACATCTGACATCGCGCCAAGCTCAGAGGAAACGAAAGATGTTATAGCTCCGCGATTACCTCAGGACACTACTACGATAGTTAAGGGTAACGTCAACGTGGGGGCCGTTACAGCGAGTTCTAATCAAGCCGCTGAGATTCACACAGAGCTTACTGCATTGAGTTACAACGAGGCGATTACACCCAATGAGTCTGTCATCGATGAACAGGGTCTGACGACGAAGATAAGCGAAGTTAAAGATGATCTCGACTCTAACGAGACGCTCAGCGTTATACTGCTAAAATGTATCGACATCGCGAGGTCGTTGAACCGAAGAGCTGACCTCAAATGGATACAGCGTGAGCTTTTTGGCTCAGCTGAATGGGATGATGCGGTTTATCTCGACGTAAGCAGGGAGGAGGTATTTCCTCCATATCGGTTAATCAATGCAACAATGTACCTGAACTACACGCGAGACGGCGACACATTCCCGACGATTGAAGAATATCCGATCCCTATGTTTGAGAACCGCTCAGTATACGCGCTTGAGAAAATACTAGAGGCAGCGAATATGCAAAATCAGGACTTCGCTGTGCTAAACACGCCAGCACCAGCCCAGTGGCCGAGCACCGCTTCCCTCGGAGAACTGATACCGTTGACTGTTTCAACAAAAGATTACTTGGATCTACTAGCTGAAGTAAGAAAGCAAGCTTATGATTTTATAAAGTCGCTATAGGGCGAGTTTAGTAAGCAGTGCTTACATCTGCGTTGAACGTAATTTCTTGCAGAGTCACCTGCCAGGCACATTTTCAAAGCTGTAGAACCTTAAGCAGTAATTCTTGTTTGACCGCTTTTATAAGAAAAGCTGAATTTTTTTTAACATGTTTTTGTATCTCGAAAATTCACAGATAGAAAGGCCTAGGAGAAAGAAAATTCTCAGCTCGAAAAAAGCTCAATTCTGACTCTAATGAGTCCGTGTGCGAATCTGATGGGCTCAGTGGTCTACTTACCACCCACGAGTCTGCAAGATTTCTTCCTTCGGTATCTGACCTATCGACATACCTTTCATAGGCAGCCCTAAACCTTTGGAGATTTCTGCCAATGCTTTAGGATCGTCGAAGTTATTGACCGCTTCAACGATAGCCTTAGCCATCACTTCCGGTTGTTCTGATTTAAAGATTCCAGAACCAACGAAAACACCGTCGGCGCCCATTTTCATCATAAGTGCGGCGTCGGCCGGTGTAGCGATTCCTCCGGCGGCGAAATTAACTACAGGCAACCTCTGCATTTCAGCTGTTTCGGCTGTTAATTCATAGGGTGCTTCGATTTCACGGGCGACGCGGTTGATTTCTTGCTCGGTTTTGCCTTTGAGTTCTCTGATCTTACTCATTATTGCCCGCATGTGTCTCACGGCTTCTGATACGTCTCCAGTTCCTGCTTCGCCTTTCGTGCGGATCATTGCTGCTCCTTCGTTAATCCGCCTTAAGGCTTCTCCAAGGTCTCGCGCTCCGCATATAAAAGGAGTGGTAAAATGAATCTTCTCAATATGAAATTGCGCGTCAGCAGGAGTTAGAACTTCGGACTCGTCAATCATATCGACGCCTAGCGCTTCTAAGATCTCAGCTTCTACGAAATGGCCTATCCTTGTCTTGGCCATGACGGGTATCGAAACTGCATCAATAATCTCAGAGATAATTAAGGGGTCGGCCATTCGTGCGACACCCCCAGCCTTGCGTATATCTGCAGGAACAGCGTGGAGCGCCATTACTGCAACAGCTCCGGCTTTTTCGGCGATAATCGCTTGTTCTGCGGTGGTCACATCCATTATGACCCCACCTTTCTGCATTTTTGCGAAACCCCGTTTCAGCAATTCGGTGCCGTGATGCAGTTTTTCAATGTCCACTCAAATCACTCTCTTGGTCGAGGTTATAAACATTTGAACAGATAAACCTTATGTAGCTGTCTACCGCAACTGTGATTTAATCCTGTTTTGTATCTCTTCAGCTGCAAAACCTGGTCCGTACTCCTTTTTATACGTCTTATATAAATCTGCGAGGTCCCTAATCTGCATTTTAGAAATGAAGATGGGGCCACATTCCGCCTCGACTAGCTTCTTTAGCCTCTTTATGACGTCTTGAGCGTCTTCGGTGGCTCTCTCTTCACTCATATGGTCTTATTAAGCTGCGCAACGTTTTAATACTTTCCTACCCAGTTACTTAAAAAAGGGCAATTCAGCCTTTTTAAGCTAATATTGTCACGTGACGGTGCTAAATGGCAAATAAGCAGTTAAGTCTTGGCGCGCTTGAATATTTGAATAACAACTTCGAACCAAAATCATGCAGCAGCTGCGGCAGCCGCTTTTGGGCGCGAGAAGAGCAAAACACGTGTGGTGACGCACCGTGCGCGCCGTATACGTTTATCGGGGCTCCCGTTTTGAACAAGTATGAGCCGAATGACCTTAGGGAATTTTATCTATCGTTTTTTGAGCGCCGTGGCCATGTTCGCGTCTTTCCGTACCCTGTAATTGCTAGGTGGAGGGAAGATGTGCTGTTAGTAAACGCTTCTATATACGATTTTCAGCCGCTCGTAACCTCGGGAAAAGTTCCCCCACCGGCTAACCCACTCACGATATCACAACCTTGCATTCGACTGAAGGACATTGATACGGTTGGAAAAAGTGGTAGGCACCTCACTAACTTTGAAATGATGGCCCATCACGCATTTAACGATCACGATGGCCAAATTTATTGGAAAAATGAAACTGTGCAGTATTGCGATCATCTGCTGCACGAGCTTGGAGCAGAACCCGCGACTATTACTTATAAAGAGACCCCTTGGGCTGGCGGCGGCAATGCTGGGATCTCTTTGGAGGTGCTTGTTGGTGGTTTAGAGCTTGCTACACTCGTTTTTATGGACAAGGAGCGATCAAAAACCGGGATGACGGTCAAAGGCGAGTGCTATACGCAAATGAAAAATTCGATCGTTGATACAGGTTATGGTTTAGAACGTATGGTATGGGCAGGTAACGGCATGCCTACGATATACGACGCTGTTATGCCAGACATCGTAAACTATCTGATCGAATGTACTGGCCTTGAGCACTCGCTTGAAGACCCCTATTATTCACATATTTTAGCTCAAAATGCGCGATTTGCTGGCATGGTTGATTTGAACGCTTCCAACTTGCTCGATCTTCGGAAAAGAGTTGCTAAGAGTATAGGCATCGATGTTGACGAGCTGGTAAGAATTGTGGAGCCTATTGAGACTTTATACACAATTGCCGATCACTCGAGGTGTCTTGTTTTCATGTTAGGTGATGGGATAGTCCCTTCTAACGTGAAAGCTGGATATCTCGCTCGTTTAGTTATAAGAAAGGTACTCCGCTTGTTGCAGAGTTTGAGTTCTGCTATCCCATTCGAAAAGATCATCGTAAAACAGATAGAGGGCCTTAACGCTTTTCCTAAATATACAGAGCGGGCGGACACCGTAATTGACATAATACGAAATGAAACTGAGAAGTATAGCAGCACCATCGATAAGGGTAGGAGACGTGTGTCAAGCCTCGCGCAGCGTTATCGAGGGCAGAGTTTTCCCACTGCTGAGGTCATTAAAATGTATGATTCTTATGGTGTGCCTCCAGAGATTGTTGAAGAAGTAGCTACGGAAATTGGTGCGCGCGTTGAACTGCCGGACGATTTTTATTCGCTAGTCGCAGCGACACATGAACGGGTTGAAGAAGTCGAAGAATTAACCTCCGAGGCCGTTCAAAGCTTGCCTGTGACCCATCGATTGTTCTATGACGAACCTGAACAGGCTACCTTCACAGCTCATGTAGTTGGGTTACTGGAAGACGGCATAATTTTGGATAAAACGTTGTTCTACCCAGGAGGCGGCGGACAACCAGAAGACACGGGCTATATTACAGCACAATCAGGAGAGAAACTCCGCGTGCGTCTAGCGCGACTTCAGGGACATGCGATCATACACGAAGTTGAGGACGTCGCGCCTTTCTCGGTAGGCGATCAAGTAATAGGTGATATCGACGTAAAAAGAAGGCAGTCTCTAGCCCGCCATCATACTGCAGCACACGTTCTGCTAGCGTCTATTAGAGATGAACTGGGGGGCCACATCTGGCAGGAAGGGGCACAGAAGGGTGTCAAAAGCTCGCGTCTTGACGTTTCGCACTACAAGAAAGTGACGGATGACGAAAGGAAAAAAATTGAGCTTAGAGCCAATGAATTGATTATGGCCGACACAGCGGTAGAGACTCAGTGGATGGATCGCAATGAAGCAGAACAGAAATTCGGATTTGCTCTTTACCAGGGTGGAGTGCCGCCGGGGGAGATTATTCGAACTGTGCAAGTCGGCGATGATGTCCAAGCGTGCGCCGGAACCCATATGACCAGTACTGGAAAAATCGGACCATTGCGAATTATCAAGACAGAGCGAATACAAGATGGAGTTGAACGCTTTGAATTTGCTGCTGGAGTAGCTGCCGTTATGTACGATCAGCGACGTGATACGATCCTTGGTGAATCTTCTCAAACGCTGCGAGTCCCAGCAGAACAACTCCCTGTTACTGTAGGTCGCTTCTTTGAAGAATGGAAGACACGAGGGAAGGAAAATGAAGAGTGTAAGGCCAAGTTCTCGTCTTTGGCATCGGAGCGTACATCGATAAAAAAAGCGCGGGAAGCAATCCTTGAAGGGAATCTTGAAAAAGCGGAGAATGTGCTATCGTCGATGGATGCTGTATTCGAGAGGCTGACAAGTGTCAGGATTAGAGTGCCTCCGGCTACTGCGGTAGCTACAGCGCTAGCGCCTAGTGTGCTGATTGTGAGCAAAATGAAGCTCGGCCACGAGGATATTAAGATCTTAAGCTGGATTATTGACGCAGATATTAAAGAGCTTCTGCATTCCTCAAAGGAGTTGCTAAGCGACAACGCTGTGGTCGTCCTCGGAGGCGTACGCGCAGGTCAAGCACATATTGTTATCACGATGCGCACGGATCTAGCGAAAAAAGGCTTGAACGCGGCTATGATAGTTAAAGAGGCGTGTAGCATACTCGGCGGCAGCGGAGGCGGGCGCCCTGAGCGAGCGCAAGGAGGCGGCCCTCACGCAGAAAAGATAGACGAAGCCGTTAATAAGGCTGTGAAACTCATAAGCGAGAAACTTGAAGCGATAGGACAAACAGGTTGACGAAATGAATTTAGAATGTATCGAGTGCGGCAAGAAACACGACCTCTCGACTGTCATGAACACGTGCAGTTGTGACGGTCTCCTCGAAATTAGGTATGACCTGTCGGAAATTAGCTTCAGCTTAAAAGACCGCACAGCTATTCCGCCACACGTATGGAAATATCGCGAACTCCTTCCGATTTCAGGAGTCCCCATCTCGCTGATGGAAGGGGGCACGCCGCTCTACCGGTGTAAACGGCTTGAAGCAGAATGTGGCGTCAAGGAGCTGTACGTTAAACACGAAGGGATGAATCCAACGGGTTCATTCAAAGACAGGGGCATGACAGTGGGCGTCTCTAGGGCCGCGGAACTCGGGATGAAGATTTTGGCATGTGCTTCTACTGGGAATACGTCAGCCTCTATGGCGATTTACGCTGCAAAAGCCGGTATGAAGGCACTCGTCCTCTTGCCTAGTGGTTATGTAGCGTTAGGGAAGGTCGCCCAAGCGCTCATGCACGGGGCTACAGTGCTTGCCGTTAAAGGCAACTTCGATGATGCGCTCCTTCTCATTCAAAGAGTTTGCTCAGAAAAAGGGTTCTACTTGTTAAACTCAGTAAACCCTTACAGGCTCGAGGGACAAAAAACGATTGCATTTGAAACGATTGATCAACTTGCCACAATTAAGAATGAGAAGGAGAACGTCCCGGACAGGGTAATCTTGCCCGTTGGCAACGCAGGAAATATTAGCGCGATTTATAAAGGGTTTAAAGAATTTCGCGAACTAGATATCATTCACAACGTGCCGATGATGACAGGAATACAGGCAAGCCGTTCTGCTCCGATTGTGAACGCTTTTCGCCGTGGGTTGGATCGGATTGAACCAGTGGCTGAACCCAAAACCGTTGCGACAGCGATCAGAATTGGCAATCCTATCAACGCTCCAAAAGCCTTACGAGCGATCAGACAATCTAACGGCACCGCAGAATCTGTAACAGACCAGGAAATCCTCAAAGCTCAAAAAGACTTGGCACGGTTAGAGGGCATCGGCGTTGAACCGGCAAGCGCAGCTTCTCTCGCAGGACTGCGGAAGCTCATTGCGCAAGGGACCGTAGATCGCGATGAGGTTGTTGTTTGCGTTGCGACAGGCCATCTTCTGAAAGACCCAGAAGCCATTATGAAAGCCTGCCACCCACCTATTGAGGTAGATGCGAATTTTGATGCGCTTTATTCTACCCTCTCAGAGCTTGAACGAGCTTGAATAAGACGTGTAACTCTCAATCGCCCCTTCAGCTTTAAATCGCTAGTTAACAGTCTAAGGACAAATAACGCCATCTTGAAGTATTTTATGATGTCTGACTGTCACCGGCTTCTTTCTGAGTGTACCTCTTCAGGTTATCATTTGCAAGCTCTTGTATGAGTTTGATCTGGGCGTCGCCTCCAGGCATCTTGAAGAGGTGAGCAAATCGCTTCTGGAGCTTGAGATATTCTTCAACGGGTTGTTGGTTGCGCACCTTCATTACGTTGACGAGCTCCCCATTGACGATTTCGTACATCATCCAAAGCCCGGTGTCTACTGCGAGTCGTGCGATTTCTATCGTCTTCGCGCTGTCGAAGCCCCATCCAATGTTACAGGGAGCGTGAATCTGCAGATACGCTGGGCCGCTGACAGAAATGCCCTTTTGCACTTTCTTTGTCAAGTCTCGCGGATAGCCAACAGAGGTAGTCGCTACATAGGGAATCCCATGAGCTGCCGCTATAGCCGGCATGTTCTTTTTCGGACGATCATTTCCGAACGATCTCTTGCCGAATGGACTCGTTGTAGTAGACGCATCTAACGGCGTAGAGCCACTTCGTTGGTTTCCCGTGTTCATATAGGCTTCATTGTCGTAGCAAATATAGCAGATGTTGTGACCTCTTTCGAGCATCCCAGAAATAGCCTGCATGCCAATATCGACAGTTCCCCCGTCACCAGCAATTACGACTACCTTACCTTCTTCGCTTCTGTGAAGCGCTTTGAGCGCAATTTCAACTCCAGAGGCGACTGCTGCTGCGTTTTCAAAGAGAGAGTGGATCCATGGTACTCTCCAAGCGGATTGCGGATATTGCGACGAAATGATTTCCATGCAGCCAGTTGCGTTTGCAACAAACACATTTGCACCTGTTGCTCTAAGAATCGCCTGTATCGTGAGTGCTGCGCCGCATCCGGCACACGCTTTGTGACCGGACGCTAAAAGGTCTATTGATTGCTCATCGTATTTTGCTTGCATGTCTAAACCTCTTGGAAATCGATAATCTCTGTATGTAAGTCGATAAACTCACTCGTTGATATCTTCTTGTCCTCGCGCATCCAGTCAAACATTTTAACGAACATTCCTTTCGGTATGTCCCTCCCTCCAAGACCCGCAACGAAGCTGAACACCTCGGGAGTACTATTGGTGCGATAGAGGGTAGATTTCACATCGGCAGAAAGTGCCCCTTCATAACCAAGCGAGATGTTTTTATCCAAAACGCCGACGGCTTCCACGTCAGCTAATGAGCTCCGAATATCCTCGACCGGAAAAGGACGGTATGAACGTAGCTTAATAGCACCTGCTCGAATACCGGCGTCTCTCAGATCGTCAACGGTGTCCTTCAAAGTGCCGACTACAGATCCCATCGCAATCAACACGTATTCGGCCCCATCACAGCGGTACTCTTCGATAAGGCCACCATGATCTCTCCCAAAAACTTCACCGAATTCTCTCGACACTTCTGCTATGACCGTTTTGGCTATCTCTAGCGCTCGGTGATTCTGGTAGCGAAACTCGGTGTAATAGTCCGGATCAGCAAACATGCCAAAAGACTTTGGATCGTCAACATTTAGGTAGTCTGTTGGTGCATAAGGTGGCAAGAAGTCATCGACGAGGTCTTGGTCGAGCAGTTCTACCGGTTCGTATGTATGTGTGAGGGTGTAGCCGTCCATACACACCATAATAGGGACTTGAATTCTCCTATCTTCTGCGATTTTGTATGCTTGTATCGTGAGATCGCTTGCCTCCGTGTTATCTTCAGCATAGATTTGAATCCAGCCCGAATCGCGCTCAGAAATAGAGTCTTGATGGTCATTCCATATGTTAAGAGGTGCAGAGAGCGCTCTGTTAGCGACTGTCATAACGATTGGCAATCGCATCCCTGCCGCGTTGAACAGCACCTCGTGCATCAGTGCTAGACCTTGTGAAGTTGTTGCAGTATACGTTCGAGCCCCTGTTGCGCTTGCTCCAATACACACTGACATCGCAGAATGCTCGGATTCAACTTTCACGTATTCCGCCTCGAGATCTCCATCGGCTATTAGTTGGGAGATATCTTCAACGATGTGCGTCTGAGGGGTTATAGGATACGCGGCCACGACGTTTGGCCTCGCTGCTTTGACTGCGAGTGCAATCGCGTGAGACCCTTCCATTATGTCTATCATGTTACTTTTCCTCCAGCTTCATCTTGATACCTTGAATCGGGCACTCGTTAGCGCATATCCCACACCCTTTGCAGTATGTCGGATCTAGTTCATACTGAATATGTGCCTTTTTAGCAGCAGCCTTCTTGATCTTGCCCGCTTTTTCAAGTTCTTCTGCTCTTTCTAGGGCCTTTTCCGCTTCACGTCCGCGTAACGTACGCTCATGGATAGCAGCATCGGGACAACTCTCTTGACATTTGCCGCAGCGGGTACATTGGTCCATATCAAACTCAGGGTAAAAAACCCGCCAATCGCCGGTTCTTGTTACTTCTGAGGTCCCAGGCTTCCCGATTGGCACTATCGGGATTCTTTCTGATTGCTTTGTAACAGCGCTCTTCTTTCGAGATTTAATCTTTTTATGCGGCTTTCTTTTGGTCTTAATCGTAAGCTGGTAGGCCTTTTCGGCAGCTTGCACGTTTACTTCGCCGATTTTTCCAGGAAATCGAGCAAGAACCGATTGCTTGATCGAGTCGATACTGATCTCACCGGTGGCGCCTGCAAATGCACCTAACAAAGTAGTGTTAACGATAGGTCGACCGATAATGTCTAAGGCTATTCCTGTAGCATCGATCGTCCTTACATCAATCCCTGCGTCGAGTCCAACGTCTTCAGCTGATTTTTCGGTGTTAACGATTACTATACCGTTAGGCTTTAGTCCCGCTGTAACATCAACAGCTGAAATCAGCGTTGCGTCTTGAACGATAACGTAATCAGGCTCGTAGATTTGACTTCTCAGTCGAATTTTCTTATCACTCAAGCGTGCAAATGCTGTGACTGGTGCACCGCGTCTCTCAACGCCAAAAAAGGGGAATGCTTGACTGAATTGTCCATCCTCGAAAGCTGCGACTGCGAGAAGTTCAGCGGCGGTGACGGAGCCCTGACCGCCTCTGCCGTGTATGCGTACCTCTTTCACTTAATGGCCTCCATTGCTCATCTTTAGACGTTCAATCTGATTTAATTCTTTCTAGCATAGTTGTTTGATGTAAACGCTTATTTGATAATTGCTAGGAATAAAAAATGAGTGCTCTCGGAAGTCTGAGCTCTCCAGTTGAGGGTTACACTTGAATGCTTCATTTTTACAGACACGCACAGTCAGTTCTATCAGAGATCGACCGGGATCCCCAAAATATCGGTTGCGCCTTCCCATACGTCTTTGGCGACAGTGGCGCAACCCTTTGCAGCGCTCCAAGGTTCAAGAACAATTGAATGAGTGCTAAGGTGGTCTTCCAACAAATTCTTGACGTTCGGCGCAGCGGAGCCTGCTAAGAATATCGAGCCGTCCCTCGTATAGTCCCGTAGGAGAACTTGCAATGCGCTGATCTCCATCGCTGCAAATAATGCTAGGGTCCCCGTCATATCGCTCTCATCAAGGTGACGTTTCAAAAGACCGCCGTGAGAAAAAGCTTCATTAGCAGTCATAACTCCGTTATCAACGTCCCTTATCGCTTGGAGGTCTAGTGGTCCTTGCACTATTCCAGGGGCAAATATTGCAGCATCAATTGCCCCGATAATACGCGATTCAGCGACAGCGAGAGAAACGGTGTTCGAACTTAAGTCACAAAGAATGAAGTCTTGTTCATTGTAATGCTTTAAAACGTAGTAGGCCACTCCAACTTTTTCTGGTGACGCACCGTGAGAGAAGAACTTCATTCGGGAGTCTATGTTAGACTTATCGTGGATTCCCGGTAATACGATAGCAGGCGCATTTGAATTGTAAATTGCATCATAGACCGCTGTACCTCCCCCAACGTGAAGTCCAGCCCCTCCTGAAGCTTTGAGGCCCCTATTGTGGACCTTTTTGATGTCAGTAATATGTGTAATACCGTCTCCCATAGAGTAGGTGAGACCGATGAGTTTGACGAACTCAAGTTTGAGATTTAACCCCTCTTCGACATCATTTATGACGGAAGATTCGACTATTTTCTCTCTCGGAAGCTCTAGCTTTCTGTTATCTAGGGTAGCAAAACGAACAGCTTGGGTGCCGTGGTCAACGCCTATGAACATGGTTTTAATAGGTTTTAAAGACCAAGAAAAAGCCTCAGGCGGAATTCGAATCCGCGACCTCGTCCTTTCTGTGTTCGATCGTTGAAACGTACCAAGGACGCGCTATACCAGGCTTAGCCACTGAGGCATCGAAATTCACATTTATATACTAGGTTACTATATAAATATTTTGAGTCGGAGTATGACGCCGTTAGGATCAGAAAGGGGCTAAAAAACAAGCTTTTGGGCTTATTAAATTTAGGCGCCATGTTTTGGCGGAATTACTGGCTGGTACAAATTAAAGGGGGCCTTTCCATTAGGGATTCGGAATTGCTTATCAATAAAATAATAGCGGGTAAATTAGGGCTGCATCAGGTTGACCTTCCCGCCTCCGAGGCCGTTGAAATCAGGCGTAAGGCGGTCGAAAAGCTGACTGGCGCTGATTTGGGTGGAATAAGCGCGTACGTTATAGATGCTGAATCGTCTTCAAAACGCAACATAGAAAATATGATCGGGGCCGTACAAGTTCCTGTTGGCATTGCTGGGCCTTTAACAGTCTCAGGCCAATATGCTAACGGGGAGTTTTATGTGCCATTAGCTACGACTGAGGGGGCCCTCGTGGCGTCCGTGAACAGGGGCTGTAAGGCGATTACGGAGGCTGGAGGTGCTTGCGTTCGGATTCTCAACGACGAAATGACTCGCGCTCCGGTCTTTGCAGTCAGTAATATAGGTGAAGCGCAGCGCGTTGTTGAGTGGGTTAAAAAACCAGTCAACTTTGCTAAGCTTCAAAAAGCAACAGAGGAGACCACTAAGCACGGCAAACTCATCAGGATAGACCCTTATGTCGTAGCTGATAACGTTTTCTTAAGGTGCGCGTTTGACACCAAAGACGCGCTTGGTATGAATATGGTCACAATTGCTGCTGACCGACTTGCTGACGTTATCGTGGATGCGCTCAATATTCGGCTTGTCGCACTCGCGGGCAATATGTGTATAGACAAGAAACCCGCGGCTATAAACTTGATTGAAGGCCGAGGCAAAAACGTTATTGCTGAAATTTCTATACCTCGAAACGTTGTCAAGCGTGTTCTGAAGACGACGCCTGAAAGTATATCGGATGTTCATTATCGAAAAAACGTGATAGGATCTATTAAAGCCGGATCGCTAGGATTCAACGCCCATGCAGCAAATGTCGTTGCTGCGATCTTTATTGCAACCGGTCAAGATGCTGCCCATGTAGTTGAGTCATCAACGGCAATAACAAGTCTCTCTGTGCGCGGAGACGAACTCTACGCGTCAGTTAGCATTCCTTCATTGCCCGTTGGCACAGTCGGCGGAGGAACGACTGTCAAAACGCAGGAAGAGTGTCTATCAATTATGGACGTAGCAGGTGGGGGGAAGCCACCGGGCGCCCACGCCAAGAAATTCGCAGAGATAACCTGTTGTGCTGTACTTGCGGGGGAACTCTCCCTTTTAGCTGCGCTTGCTACTCACCACCTCGCGAGAGCGCATGCGACTCTCGGTCGGTAAAGACAAAACCTGCTAAATCAGAGCTCAATTGACTGTGATTCACTTGGCTGCAGCAGTGGTTGTCGCTGAAGCTGTAAAAAACGCTGTCACTCTTGACGCGACTTACTATTCAAAAATATCTATTTAAAAAAAGCATTCAAGTGAGAAATAGTGAAGAACGAACGTTCAAGCTAGCACGAATTTTGTGCCGTAATAGATCACGCCGTCGGGTCCGTCCTCTCCAAGTTTTCTAAATACCGACTTAACCCGCGCGCCAATCTTGACTTCTGACGGATCGCAAACGATTTGAGCTGTGAGTTTAGGCCCTTCATCGAGTTGAACGATAGCGAGTACGTAAGGGGTCATCTTGGTGAAACTTGCCGGAGCTGTGTATATTGTAGTATACGTCACAATTTCTCCGTTGCCTTCGAATGCATATTCTCGAATCAATCCTTTCCGCCTGCACGGAGGGCATATAGTTCGTGGAGGGAAGTAGTAGGTGTTACAATTTTCACATTTTGTGCCGACAAGGTTATACCTGTTCGGAATTTCTCTCCAAAAACGTGGGACGGTCATACAGTCACCTCGCTAGAATATGGACGACTACAGTGCCACCTGTGCCGCCAACGTTGTGGGTTAACCCAACTTCAGCTCCATCAACCTGCCTTTTTCCGGCATCGCCTCTGAGTTGCTCAACGATCTCTACAGCTTGCTTGACCCCGGTAGCACCGACGGGATGCCCACAAGCCTTTAGCCCACCACTCGTATTAATTGGAATCTTACCACCAATAGCCGTCTCGCCTGCAATTGTTGCAGGGCCACCTGCCCCCTTTTCGAAGAATCCTAGATCTTCAATTGCCATTATTTCAGCGATAGTAAAGCAGTCATGTACTTCAGCCACGTCTATTTTTGACCTTTGTAGCTTTGCCATCTTGAAGGCACGATCCGCTGCAACGGTAGTCGCGTCGATACTCGTCAGGCTCCGTCTATCGTGTAAAGTGATGGTATCGCTTGCTTGAGCGGCCGCTTTGATATAAATAGGCGTGTCTGTGAATTCTTTCGCCCTTGCGGCAGGAACTAATACGACGGCAGCTGCGCCATCCGTTATCGGACTGCAGTCAAAAAGTCGAAGAGGATCTGCGACGAGTGGCGAACTGACTACCGTGTCGATCGTGATTTTATTCCTGAACTGTGCTCTGGGATTCATTGAACCGTGGTAATGGTTTTTTACGGCGACTTGGGCGAGCTGCTCTCGCGTGGTGCCAAATTCATACATATGTGCCCGGGCCATCATGGCATACAGACCGGGAAAAGTAGCGCCGACTGCAGCCTCCCATTCCCTGTCAGCAGCGGCTGCAAGTGCGTCCATAGCCTTTTCTGCGCCAACGTCCGTCATCTTTTCTATACCCGCTGAGATGACGACATCGTGGTAGCCTGAAGCGACTGCGATAACACCGCTCCGTAACGCGAGGCCCCCTGAGGCACACGCTGCTTCTACCCGGGTGCTAGGCACATTGTTTGCAGTAAGCCCAGAATAGTCTGCGATAAGCGCCCCGACGTGCTCTTGCTCGAGGAATATTCCTGAGCTCATGTTCCCGCCATATAGTGCCTCTATCTGTGCCCCGCTCACTTGGGCATCTTCAAGGGCCATCAAGCCTGCTTCGATAAAAAGGTCGCGAAAGCTTTTATCCCACATTTCGCCGAATTTTGTACATCCTATCCCAACGATGGCTACTTCTCTCATTATAACTCGCTTTGTTGTATGGGTTTACCCTTAGAGCACTATCTTATTCTTGTGTTTAGCATAAAGGGCATAATCTAGATAAATTGGGGCTTCAAGCAGTTCTGCGACAGTTGGAGCAAGACCTTGGACCTTGCTGATCTCATTTGTCACCTGAATGGTGAACGAATCGCTGCCCGCACCCGACCCAAATGCGGTCATAAAGATGCGGCTACCAGGTTCAGCAACGTCTAGCACCGACGCTAATCCAATCAGCGCTGACCCGGAGTACGCATTGCCCAATCTTTCTACCATTAGACCTTGTTTCAGCTGATCTTGTGAAAAACCAAGCGTAGAGGCAACCGAGCGTGGGAACTTGCCGTTTGGTTGATGAAAGACCACATAGTCGAAGTCCTCTGGTGTGCTGTGTGTCTTTTCCAGCAATCCTCGCGCTCCTGCCAAAACGTGCTTGAAATAGCCCGGCTCACCCGTAAACCTTCCCCCGTGCTTTGGATATTGCTGGCCTTCGCGCCTCCAAAAGTCAAATGTGTCCGTCGTGAATGAAAATGTGTCTTCAATTTCAGCAATGACGTGGTTCTTTCCTATGACGTAAGCTGCACCACCCGCGGCTGCGGTATATTCAAGGGCATCTGCGGGCGCTCCTTGGGAGGTGTCCGCTCCTATCGCCATGCCGTATTTGATGTAATCAGCAGCGACCAGCCCTAAGCAGGTCTGTATTGCAGCAGTTCCCGCTTTGCACGCGAATTCAAAGTCAGCAGCCATAAGCTCTGGTGTTGCTCGAACCGCTTCAGCAACGATCGTCGCCGTCGGTTTGACCGCATAAGGGTGAGATTCGCTGCCGACATATATCGCTCCAATGTCAGCACCCTCTAAGCCAGATCGACGAAGGGCTGAGCGAGCAGCTTCGACCGCGATGGTAGCAGTGTCTTCATCTCGGTCTGGGACTGATTTTTCTAATACGCGCAATCCTTTTTTAATGTCGTTGGGGTCATCTCCCCACACTCGTGCAATCTCTTCGACTCTGATCCTGTATCGGGGTATGTACACGCCGTACGTTGTAATCCCAATCGGCACTTTTTTTGCTCCTAAACAGATCTTCTGTGATTCAATAAATTAGCAAAATATGTTGCGTCTGAAATGCTCAATCTAAATCGGGAGCACCTTTAAATGCACATAAAACGTTGCCGCAATCTTTAGATTCTGTACTTCTATATGTTGCGCGCGCT
>Ga0208588_1000014_pt1 | contig 54015 bp, 55 predicted proteins | sample NGESurshal092012_8_FD_184483 | JGI IMG/M metagenome (GOLD analysis project Ga0208588, IMG submission 184483) | Arctic peat soil microbial communities from Barrow, Alaska - NGEE Surface sample 415-3 shallow-092012 (SPAdes) | ecosystem: Environmental > Terrestrial > Soil > Wetlands > Peat ...
TTGTCGACGCGGTGGTTGTCGACGCGGTGGTTGTCGACGCGGTGGTTGTCGACGCTGTCATGGTCCGGGTCATCGGCGGGATCGGAGATCGGGGGGTTCGGCACCACGGTTATTCTTCCGCAATGCTCGGGCGCTCAGGACAAGCGGTCGTCCAAGTGGCGGTGTGACCGCGAAGACAGCGTGCCGGCAGCGTCCGCCTCGGCAAGCACCAGATCGGCCACCCGCTGCCGGCCGTGCCTGGTCGATCGCACGATCTCGCGAGTGAGCAGCGAACCGTTGTGCGCGGGGGTGCCCGCATACAGGGCTGCCCAGAGCACCCCGTCGCAGTCGCGTTCCAGTTGCCCCACGAAGGTGCGCGAGGCGCGTTTTCGGTGGCGATTCATGACTCAAGGGTGCACGACGAATACGAACAGTGAGAACTCCGGGACGACGGGGTGGTGACGGTGTGGTGAACGCGATGTGCACAGCAAATGGCCGGCGAACCGTCCCGATGAGCCGACGCTGCCGGCGGCAGGCACCTGACCGAACGCCGCCCGCGCTCCGTCACCGCGAGATCACAGAACGTGGCAAACCTCGTCAATCGACCACACACAAGGTTTGATCACAGTGATCATCGGCCGGGAACTACCGCCGGGACACCGTCGTTTCAAAGAATGGAGCCAGTCACAGAAGCGAGCCGGTCGTCATCGATCGGTGATCTTCCTCGGTTAGGTTCTTCCCAGTAGTTGGCAGTCACCGTCAGCAGTCGTTTCCACCATCGCCGCACCGGAGGTCACCGTGCAGAGCAGCAGTAACCCAGCCTTCAAGAACATGGAGAAGGTGATCAGCGCCCAGCAACAGGCCGCGCCGAGCGCCGAGTACCTCGACCAGATGTACGGCCAGCCCGCCTACCAAGCCCCGCCGCGCGAGCGCTTCCTGACCGTCGACGACGTGGTGACCAAGACCGCCGTCATCCTCGTGCTGGCCGCCGTCGCGGGCTTTGCCACCGCGTGGTCCCAGCTGTACTGGCTCGCCCTGCCGGCGGCGCTCATCGGGTTCGGCATCTCGATGTTCATCATCTTCAAGCGGAAGATCAGCCCGCCGTTGATCATCGCCTACGCGGTGGTCGAGGGCATTTTCCTCGGGGCCATCACCGGCGTGTTCAACCAGTACTACCCCGGCATTGCCGCGCAGGCCATCGTCGGCACCATGGGCGTTTTCGGCGGCATGCTGGTCGTCTACAAGACCGGTGCCATCCGGGTCACGCCGCGACTGACCAAGATGATCATCGGCGGCATCATCGGCGTCGCGGTGCTGATGCTGTTCAACCTGGTGATGAGCCTGTTCGGGGTCGACATGGGCCTGCGCAGCGGGGGCACCCTGGCGATCGTCTTCTCGATCATCTGCATCGCGTTGGCCGCCTTCAGCTTCCTGCTGGACTTCGACTCGATCGACAAGGCGATCAAGGGCGGCGCACCGGCCAGCACCTCCTGGTACTTCGCCTTCGGCCTGATGGTCACCCTGGTCTGGCTCTACCTGGAGATCCTGCGGCTGCTCAGCTACATGCGGAACTAGCCGCAGACCGGTTCGACGACGAAGGCCGGTCCGCAGCCCCGACGGGTTGCGGACCGGCCTTTGCGCTGGACGGGCGGGAGTTTGCCGCCGACGGGTCCCGAGGTGCCGGTGGACGGTCCTGCCGGCTCAGGCTGACAACGGGTGCAGGTGGTCGGGCACTGCCTGCGCGGTGTCCTTCGGGCTGCCGGCGGCCGTCCCCGCTGCTTTTTCCAGCTCCTCGATGGCTGCGGGCAGCAGCACCGCCATCGCCCGGCCGTACCCGGCGCCGGACGGGTGGAAGCGATCCCTGGCGAACATGTCCGGGTTGCCGCGGAACTGCGGGCTGACCAGTTGGGCAAGCGCGACAGCCGAACCGCCCGCTTCGGTGACGGCCCGCTGCTGCAGGGCCGCGAGCCGGAGCGAGAAGGTGCCGAGGAAGCTGCGCAGCGGCTGCGGGATGGCCGCTATGACGCCGAAGTCCGGGCAGGTCCCGGCTACCACCGGGATTCCCCTGGCCCGCAGCGCCGCGGTGGCCTCGCCGAGCAGTGCGGCGGACCGGGACGGCGGGACCATGTCGCGCATGTCGTTGGCGCCGATCAGCACCACGACCACGTCCGGCGGGTCGGCCAGGCACAGTTCCAGTTGCCTGGTCAGGTCGGTGGTGCGGGCACCGGTCAGCCCATGTGAGCGCATCCGCACTCGGCGGCCGAGTTGGGCGGCGATGCCGCGGGCCAGGATGACGCCCGGCAAGTCGTCAGCGGTCAGCGTGCCGTACCCCACCGACGTCGAATCGCCCAGCATCGCCAGCGTCAGCGGCTGCTCGGCGTCGTCTCGAACCGCGTCGTGAAGGGTCGCGATCCGCGTGCCGTCCGGCGCGTAGATGCCCTCGCCCTGGGGCAGCCGCACGTGGACCAGGTGATCGGCCAGCCGCTGCTGGGCCCTGGTGCCACCGGGGACCGGCGGCGGGACCAGCGTGCCGTCGGCCAGCGCCGCCTCGACCGCCGCGGCCTCGATCGATCTGGTGGCCAGCCGGGCCTGGCCGATCAGCGCGACCAGCGCGCTACTCAGGCCGGCCAGCACGCCGAGCCCAGCCATCGTGCCGAGACCCGGCCCACCGCGTCCGGTGCCCTGGTCGACCGGTCCGAGTGGGCGCACCGCCGCGGCCGGACCCGGTGCTCTGAACGGGATGATGCTCACGACTGCCCCCTGCCTCCGCACTGACCTCTCGCTGCCGGCCGGCGCCCGGGACCGTGACGCCGAACGGCGATTCTGTTGGTACAACAGCCTTTGGGCGACGATGTTCCTGGCCGGCCCGGTGATCCCTGTTCTCCGGTCCCTATTTTCCGCCGGTCCACCCGCGGAAGCGCCGTTCCCGAAGACTGACATCGGATGACGCCTCGACAACCGGCGGACCCGTCCCCGCCCGGCGATCACCCGGTCGAGTGCCGACCGGTCACCTCGGGTGAGATGTTGCAGAGCAGGAGTGGGCCGAAGGAGGGCTGATACGGCTCACCCGGTGGTGCCCGGAGCAGGGCAGGGTCAGCGCCGGCGCCGGGGCCTGCAGCGACGGCCGCCCGGAGTCCCGGCCGTTAACCTGACCGTGACCGGTCGCCGAGCGGCCGCGTCCGCCCGGGGCGGCCGTCATCGGGCCGTCAGGCATTCACCGACCCAGCATTCCGAACCGAGGAGACCCTCCGTGCGCTACGCCCAGTCCATCGTCGACCTGGTCGGCAACACCCCCCTGGTCAAGTTGGGCCCGCTGGCCCGGGACGTCGCGCCGCTGGTCCTCGCCAAGGTCGAGTACGTCAATCCGGGTGGGTCGGTCAAGGACCGGATCGCGGTGAAGATGATCACCGCGGCGGAGCAGTCCGGCGAACTCGTCCCCGGCGGCACCATCGTCGAACCGACCAGCGGGAACACCGGAGTGGGGCTGGCCCTGGTGGCCCAACAACGCGGCTACCACTGCATCTTCGTTTGCCCGGACAAGGTCAGCGAGGACAAGCGGAGTGTGCTGCGCGCCTACGGCGCCGAGGTGGTGGTCTGCCCGACCGCGGTGGCCCCGGAGGATCCGAACTCCTACTACTCGGTGTCCGACCGGCTGGTCCGGGAGACGCCGGGGGCCTGGAAGCCCGACCAGTATTCCAACCCGCAGAACCCGGCCAGCCACTACGAGACCACCGGGCCGGAGATCTGGGCCGATACCGATGGCAGGGTCACCCATTTCGTCACCGGGGTCGGGACCGGCGGCACCATCTCCGGCGCCGGCCGGTACCTCAAGGACGTCTCCGGTGGCCGGGTGCAGGTGATCGGGGCCGATCCGGAGGGCTCGGTGTACTCCGGCGGCACCGGCCGGCCGTACCTGGTCGAGGGCGTCGGCGAGGACTTCTGGCCGGCTGCCTACGACCGCACCGTCACCGACGAGATCATCGCGGTGTCCGACGCTGAGTCCTTCGCGGTGACCCGCCGGCTGGCCAGGGAAGAAGGGCTGCTGGTCGGCGGATCGTGCGGGATGGCCGTCGCCGCTGCGTTGCGGCTGGCCGGCCGGTTGACCGCCGATGACGTGGTTGTCGTGCTGCTGCCCGACGGTGGCCGCGGCTACCTGTCGAAGGTCTTCTCCGACGGCTGGATGGCGTCCTACGGGTTCCTCTCCCGGGACGGCGAGGCGACGGTGGGCCAGGTGTTGCGCGGCAAGAGCGGGCAGTTGCCGTCGCTGGTGCACACGCACCCGAAGGAAACCGTTCGGGACGCGGTCGAGATCCTGCACGAGTACGGGGTCTCGCAGATGCCGGTGGTGTCGGCCGAGCCGCCGGTGATGGCCGGTGAGGTGGTCGGCTCGGTGTCCGAGCGGGACCTGCTGGACGCCCTGTTCGCCGGCAGCGCGTCGCTGGCGGACGCCGTGTCCGGGCACATGGCCGCGCCGTTTGCGCTGGTCGGGTCGGGAGAGAGCATCGCGGCGCTGCGCACGGAGCTGCACGACCGGGACGCGGTGATGGTGATCGACGACGGCAAACCGGTCGGCGTACTCACCAGGGCGGACCTGCTGGCGTTCGTTGCGAGCGCCCGGCCCAGCTGACCGCCCCGACGGGCCTACCATGGGCCGGAGAGTGCCGACTGCGGCCCAGGGAGGTTCCGTGAGCTACCTACCAGCCCCGTACGAGTCGCCGCAGCAGGACGACCTGGCCGCGACGTTGGCCGCGATCCTCACCACGACGGTCGCCTTGATCACCTCCTGGGTGCTCGGTCAGCATGTCTATCCCGTGGTCCGGGAGGCCGTCGACGCTGCGCTGGGCAACCTGAGCACGGCCGACCAGGAGACCTTCACCGACTCACTGCCCACGGTGGCCCTGCCGACCGTCGGCTGGTCGGTCGCGGCCCTGCTGATGGTCCTGGGCTCGATCCTGCTGCTCTTCCGGCGGGGACGCGGCCTGCTGATCTTCGGCGCCCTGATCGCGATCGGCACCACGGCATGGGCGCAGTTCGGCCTCGGCTACGGCGGCGAGGGCGCCGCGATCCCGGTCAGCCAGTGGCCGCTGTACTGGGGCGGCATCGCGGTGCTGGTGCTGGCCGCGCTGCCGGCGACCGGGCGTTGGCTCGGCAAGAAGCGGCCCGCGTCGAAGTCCTCCACGGTCATCGGAACCACCGAGACCGGCGCGGTGCTCTGGCCCGGTATGTGACCGCAGCGGGTGCGGCTGTGCGCTCCGGATGCGTGGCCGGCGGCGCGGCGCCACTACCCTGACCGGCATGACGTTCCCGGCCGATGACGGCTTCTCCACCCGCGCCATCCACGCCGGCCAGGAGCCGGACCCGCTGACCGGCGCGATCTGCGTGCCGATCTATCAGACCTCCACCTTCGCGCAGGACGTCGTCGGCCAGACCCGGGCCGGCTACGACTATTCGCGGGCCGGCAACCCGACCCGCACCGCGCTGGAACAGGCGCTGGCCAGCCTGGAGGGCGCGCGGTTCGGGTACGCGTTCGCCTCCGGGATGGCGGCGTCGGACACCATGATCAGGGCAGCGCTGCGTCCCGGTGATCACCTGATCATCCCCGACGACGCCTACGGCGGTACCTTCCGGCTGATCAACAAGATCTGTGTGCCATGGGGTTTGACGTATTCCGCGGTGCCGCTGGGCGACCTGGACGCGGTCCGTGACGCGCTCCGGCCGGAGACGAAGCTGATCTGGTGCGAGACGCCGACCAACCCCCTGCTGGGCATCGCGGACATCGCCGGGCTGGCCGAGCTGGCCCACCACGCCGGCGCACAACTGTTGGTGGACAACACCTTTGCCTCGCCGTACCTGCAGCAGCCGCTGGCCCTGGGCGCTGATGTGGTCCTGCACTCGACCACCAAGTACATCGGCGGGCACTCGGACGTCATCGGCGGCGCGCTCATCACCGACGACGAGGGACTGGCTGAGGCCTTCGCCTTCCACGCCAAGTCGATGGGTGCGATCGCCGGGCCGTTCGACGCCTGGCTCACCCTGCGCGGGGTGAAGACGCTCGCCGTCCGGATGGACCGGCACTGCGACAACGCCGAAGCCGTCACCGAACTGCTCACCGACCACCCGCGGGTGGGCCGGGTCTACTACCCGGGTCTGCCAACGCATCCCGGCCACCAGGTGGCCGCCGGACAGATGCTGCGATTCGGCGGGATGGTCTCGTTCACCGTCGTCGGCGGCCAGGAGGAGGCGCTCAAGGTCTGTCAGCGCACCCGGTTGTTCATCCTCGGCGAGTCGCTGGGCGGGGTGGAGTCGCTGATCGAGCACCCCGGCCTGATGACGCACGCCAGCGTCGCCGGCTCCCGGCTGCAGGTGCCGAACGACCTGATCCGGCTCTCGGTCGGTATCGAGGATATCGAGGACCTGTTGGTGGACCTGACGGATGCGCTGGACTGATGCGCTCCCGCGCCCTGCGACAGCGCAGAACCCGCCGATGATCTCCCGGCCCGACGAACTCGCTCTCGCCGTCGATATCGGCGGTACCAAGTTCGCTGCTGCGCTGGTCAGCGGGAGCGGCGAAGTGGTTGTCGCGCAACGGGTCAGCACACCGGCCAGCACCGACCCCGAGGTGGTTTTCGCCGCGCTGACCACCGCGATCGACGGCGCCCTCGCCGCCGGCGGCCGGACGTTCGCCGACCCGGTACTGCACCCCGCGATCGGCGTCGGCACCGCTGCCCCGCTCGACCTGAACGCGGGCACGGTCTCCCCGGTGAACATCCCGGCGTGGCGGTCGTTCCCGTTGCGGGACGCCCTGTCCGAGCGCTACGGGGTGCCCGTCGGGATGATCGGCGACGCGGTCGCGGTCGCCGTCGGCGAGCACTGGAAGGGTGCGGCGCGCGGGAACAGCAACGTGCTCGGGATGGTCGTCTCGACCGGGGTCGGCGGCGGGCTGATCCTGGGTGGGCGGGCCCTGGCCGGGGCCACCGGGAACGCCGGACACATCGGCCACGTGTCCGTCGACCCCGACGGCCCGGTCTGCGTCTGCGGCGGGATCGGTTGCCTGGAGGCGATTTCCAGCGGACGGTCGCTCGCGGCCTGGGCCCGCGAGCAGGGGTTCGCCGGCGGTGACGGCACCGCGGTGGCGGTCGCCGACGCCGCCGCCCGCGGCGATCGGATCGCCGTCGCGGCGTTCCGCCGGGCCGGCGCCGCGCTCGGGATGGCGATCGCCGGCACCGTCACGCTGCTGGACCTGGATGTGGTGGTGATCGGCGGCGGCGTCGCCGCCGCCGGACCGCTGCTCTTCGAACCGTTGGCCGCTGCATATACCCGTTATGCCGCATTGGGTTTCGCGTCAGCGCCGAGGGTGGTGCCGGCCACCCTGGGCGGCAGCGCCGGGTTGATTGGCGCGGCTGCCGTGGTACTGGCGGCGGACGCGTACTGGCCGTCGGCGGATCCGGCGCGCTGAACCGTGCCCGGCCCGGCTCGGCGCTGGAAGGATGCAGAGAATGGAACATGTCACCGTCGAGGACGTCAGGGCCGCCGCCGAGCTGCTGAAGGGCGTCGCGCGGTACACGCCGATGGAGTCCTCACGGCCGCTGGCGCAGCTGGTCGACGGCCCGGTCTACCTCAAGTGCGAGAACCTGCAGCGCACCGGGTCGTTCAAGATCCGCGGGGCCTATGTGCGGATCTCCCGGCTGTCCGACGCGGAGAAGGCCGCCGGCGTGGTTGCTGCGTCGGCCGGCAACCACGCGCAGGGGGTGGCGCTGGCCGCGTCCCTGGTCGGCACGACGGCGAAGGTCTACATGCCGATCGGCGCGTCCATCGCCAAGCTGACCGCGACCAGGGCCTACGGCGCGGACGTCGAGTTGGTCGGCGAGTCGCTCGACGACGCCCTGGAGGCGGCCACCGCGTACGCGGCCCGCACCGGCGCGGTGCTGGTGCACCCGTTCGACCACCCCGATGTGTTGCGCGGCCAGGGCACCGTCGGGCTGGAGATCCTCGAGCAGGTGCCGGACGTCGCCACCGTGGTGGTCGCGGCCGGCGGCGGCGGGCTGATCAGCGGGGTTGCCGCCGTGGTCCGCTCGATCAAGCCCGACGTACGCATCGTCGGGGTGCAGGCCGAGCAGGCCGCCGCCTGGCCGGGGTCACTGCGCGCCGGCCGGCCCGTGCGGCTGCGCCGGATGTCGACGCTGGCCGACGGGATCGCCGTCGGCGAGCCGTCGGCCCTGACGTTCGCGCACGTCAGCGAGCTGGTGGACGAGATCGTGATGGTCACCGAGGACCAGCTGTCGCAGGCGATGCTGCTCTGCCTGGAACGGGCGAAACTGGTGGTCGAACCGGCCGGGGCGGCCGCGGTTGCCGCAATCATGGCCCACCCGGAGGCGTTCGCGCCGCCCATCGTCGCGGTGTTGTCCGGCGGGAACATCGACCCGCTGGTGCTGTTGCACCTGACCCAGCACGGCCTGGTGGCCGCCCGCCGGTTCCTCTCGCTGCGGCTGGAGATCGTCGACCGGCCGGGATCGCTGGCCTCGCTGCTCGCGCTGGTCGGTGAACTGGGCGGCAACGTCGTGGACGTGGAGCACTCCCGGGTCGGCTCCTCGCTGTCCCTCGGTGACGTCGAGGTGGCGCTGCGGCTGGAAACCAAGGGCGCGTCGCATTGTGCGGAGATCGTGGATGCACTCGCGGCGGCGGGTTTCCGGGTGATCGAACAGCACTGATCGGTCCCAGCGGCCCGGGCGCGGGGTGGTCGTCAGCCGCCGAAGGGCTTGGCCTGCAGCACGCTGACCTTCTGCACCCTGCCGTTGGGCAGCACGTATTCGCGGGACTCCCCGGTGTTCGCGCCGAGGATGGCCTGGCCCAGCGGCGACTGCGGCGAGTAGACCTGCATCGAACCGTGCACGCCCTCTTCGCGGGAGCCCAGCAGGAAGGTCTCCCGGTCGTCCTCGTCGCCGTCATAGGCGATGGTGACGACCATGCCCGGCTCGACCACACCGTCGTCCGCCGGCGAGACGCCGACCTGGGCGCTGCTCAGGATCTCCTGCAGGTGCCGGATTCGGGCTTCCTGTTTGGCCTGCTCGTCGCGCGCGGCGTGGTACCCGCCGTTTTCCTTCAGGTCGCCTTCTTCGCGGCGGTCGTTGATCTCGGCCGCTATCACCGGGCGGTGCGCAACGAGCCCGTCGAGCTCGTGCTGCAGGCGGTCGTGGGCTTCCTGGGTCAGCCAGGTCACGACTGTGCCGGTCATGGCAACTCCTCACTACTGCAGGTATTCGTCCGCGCCACCGGGGATCGGTGGAGCGGGGTTGCTGTGTGTGCCTGGTGACCGCGAGCCGGTGCGACAGGCGCGTACCCACACTCGTATTTGGCACAAGAAACACGTCACGGCCCCGTCGGGGGCCGCTGGCGTGAACCAATGCTAACACGACAGACCTGCCTATCGTCCGATTTTGCACCTGTCCGGGACGGTCCGCCATCCCGCGCGCATCCCGTTGCGCCTCCCTTCACACCGTTCTGACCTGGGCAGATGCGGCCGGCTGCGGATCGGGGCGCGCGCCGGCACCGGACTGCCGGTGCAGCGTGGAGAATGGGCGGATATCCCGGCGTCAGGTGCGGGACCGGAAGGGGATCGGCAACGGTGACTAATGGCATGACCAACCGGGCAGCGCAGACCGGCGACGCCGCGGCAGCGGGCGACGCGGCCGATCCGGTCATCCCGGCGGAGGAGCGGGCGGCCATCCTCGACGCGGCGGCCGAACGGGCGCGGACCGCGGCGGTGGCCCCGCTCCGGCTGATGGCGGTGCACGCGCATCCCGACGATGAGTCGAGCAAGGGCGCGGCGACGCTGGCCAAGTACACGGCCGAGGGCGCCGGGGTGGTGGTCGTCTCCTGCACCGGCGGTGAGCGCGGCGACGTGCTGAACCCGAAACTGGCGACCGAGGGCATCGACATCCCGGCCCTTCGGATTGCCGAGATGGCCAGGGCTGCAGAGATTCTCGGGGTCGCGCACGTCTGGCTCGGCTATCACGACTCCGGCTACCACGAAGGTCCGCCGGAGAGTTGGGAACTGCCGGACGGCTGCTTCGGCGCGCTGGACCCCGAGCAGGAGATCGAGGCCCTGGTCAAGGTCGTCAGGGAATACCGACCGCACGTGATGACGACGTACGACGAGAACGGCGGCTACCCGCACCCCGATCACATCAGGTGCCACGTGGTCTCGGTCGGAGCGTTCGAGGCGGCCGGCGACCCGGACGCCTACCCGGATGCCGGCGATCCGTGGCAGCCGCTGAAGCTGTACTACAACGTCGGGTTCTCCCGCGAACGGATCCTGGCCATCAACACAGCCGTCAAGGACCTCACCGGGGAGGGTCCCTTCGACGAGTGGATCCAGCGGTTCGCCGACAACCCCAGGCCCGATCCGGCCAGCCGGATCACCACCCGGGTGCCGGTTGCCGACTTCTTCGCCGCCCGGGACGCCGCGCTCAAGGCGCACGCGACGCAGATCGATCCCGACTCGCACTGGTTCGCGGTTCCGCATGAGCTGGAGGCGGAGATCTGGGGCACCGACGACTACGAGCTGGCCCGGTCACTGGTCGACGCGCCGCTGCCCGAGGACGACCTGTTCGCCGGAGTTCGGGATCGGGTGACCCGATGAGCATGCTGCTGACCGCCGCGATCGCGGTGGCGGACGGCGCACCGCCGGTGGACGTCGACCCCAGCACCGGCAAGGGACCCGAGTGGGGCAAGGCGGCGCCGGTCGGGCTGCTGGTCATCCTGCTGCTGGGCATCGCGCTGTTCTTCCTGCTGCGCTCGATGTCCCGGAACCTGGAGAAGGTGCCGGCCAGCTTCGACCCGCCCGAGGGTGACCTGCCCCGCCGGGGCGAGCCGCCGTCGGCTCCGCCGGTTGATGCGCACCCAACGGACGGCCCGGCCGACGTCGACCGCGGCCCCGACGTCGAACCCGGATCACCCGGGATGGTGAACGAGCGGTCCGGCTGAGCCGAATTTCTCGTCGGTTTCCGGTCGTGCTCGCCGGGCCCGGAAAGACAGTGCCGCTGGACCCGGGAACAATCCTTCTCGTCTTACAGTTTGAACAGCTGTAACGTTGTAATCAAACAACGTCTGACAGAAGGAGAGGATCCCATGAAGGGATACTTCGCAGCATGGGGCGAGGGCGACCAGCCCGGCCCAGAGGGACGAGGACCGCACGGCCGCGGCGGCCCAGGAGGTCGTGGACGCGGACCCGGATTCGGTGGTTACGGCCCCGGTCGCGGGTTCGGGCCCCGTGGTCGCGGTCGTGGCGGTGCCCCCGAGGCACCCGATGCCTCCGACGCCGGCGCCTGGTTCGCCGGCCGACTGCCCGGTGACTGGTTCACCGGTGCGCCCGGCGTCACCGTTGACCGGGACGAGATCGTCGTCGTCGGGGAACTACCGGCGCTGACCGACGAATTCGGTGACGACGCGGCCAGGGCGGCCGCCGAAGCCGGCCGGATCGCCCGATTCCGGGAGGACACCCGGGAGCAGCGGATCGAGATCGCCCGCCAGGCGCAGCACCGCTACGGGCGGGAGATCTCCTGGGGAGCCAGCCTCGGCGGCACGCAGGAGCTGTTCACCACGCTGTCCGCGCCGGTGATGACCCGGCTCCGCCAGCCCGAACGGCAGATCCTGGACACCCTGGTCGATTCCGGGGTCGCCCGGTCGCGGTCGGACGCGGTGGTCTGGGCGGTCCGGTTGCTCGGCGAGCACGCCGACGACTGGCTCGGCGACCTGCGGTCCGCGATGGAAGAGGTCAACAAGCTCCGGGACCAGGGCCCCGACCTGGGCTGAAGAGTCCGACCTGGCTGTCAGCTCACCCTGAAGAGCAGCAGCCAGATCGCCACGGCGTGGCACAGCGCGGCCAGCGACACGCAGGCGTGAAAGTACTCGTGATAGCCGAAGGTCTTCGGCCAGGTGTTGGGCCGGCGGGTGGCGTAGAAGATGGCGCCGATCGAATAGAGCAGGCCGCCCGCCGCGATCAGCACCAGCACCGCAACACCGCCGCTGGCCAGGATGTCCGGCAGGACGAAGACCGCGACCCAGCCGAGCGCCAGGTAGAACGGGACGCCCAGCCAGCGGGGGGCGTGCGGCCAGAGCATCTTCAGCGCGACGCCACCGGCGGCGCCGATCCAGACGACGATCAGCACCACCGTGCTGGTCGGCGGGTGCAGAGCCAGCGCCGCCAGCGGGGTGTACGACCCGGCGATGAACACGAAGATCATCGAGTGGTCGGCCCGCTTCATCCAGGTGCGCGCGCGGTCGGACGTCCAGATGTGCCGGTGGTAGGTGGCGCTCACGCCGAACAGGCCGATCAGGGTGACCGCGTAGATCGTGCAGGCCAGTGCTGCTCCGACGCCGACGAAGACAGCGGCCAGCGGGATCAGCGCCAGGCTCATCGCGGTGGCCGCGATCGCCGAATAGACGTGGATCCACCCACGCGCCCGCGGGCGGGTGAGGGCCGGTGGCGGTTCGAGGCCGGTCACGGTCATACCTCCATGCTTCCGCATGATCGCGGAATTACCCAGGGGCCCAGGTGGTGATCCCGGTCCCTACCAACACCCCATGACGGACGTAGGGTCAACACCCGTGAGGCTCCCGTCGCTGGTCTATCGCGTCTACGAACGCAAGTTGACCCGGGAACTCATCGGATCGCAAATCCCGCATCACGTCGGCGTCATGCTGGACGGCAACCGGCGTTGGGCCCGTAAGGCGGGGTTCAGCAACCCCACCGAGGGCCACCGGGCGGGGGCCGCGCACATCGCCGACCTGCTGGAGTGGTGCCGGGAGGCCGGCATCGGGATGGTCACCCTGTGGTTGCTGTCCACCGAGAACCTGCGGCGTGCCGATGACGAGCTGTTGCCGCTGCTGGAGATCATCACCGACGTGGTCGACGAGCTGGCCGCCCCCGGCCAGCCGTGGAAGCTACGCATCGTCGGCGCCAGGGACATGCTCCCGGTGCCGATGGCCACCAGACTGAGCGCCGCCGAGATCCGTACCGACACCCGGCGCGGCCTGCAGGTCAACATCGCGGTCGGCTACGGCGGTCGTCAGGAGATCGTCGACGCGGTCAAGTCGATGCTGGAATCCGGCCTCGAGCAGGGCCACGGCATCCAGGAGCTGATCGACTCCCTCGATGTCGAGACCATCGGCGAGCACCTGTACACCTCCGGCCAGCCCGACCCCGACCTGGTGATTCGGACCTCCGGCGAGCAGCGGCTCTCGGGCTTCCTGCTCTGGCAGAGCGCCCACTCGGAGTTCTGGTTCTGCGAGGCGTACTGGCCGGACTTCCGCCGGGTCGATTTCCTCCGCGCGCTGCGCGACTACGCCGCCCGGCACCGCCGGTACGGGGAATGATCGCCGGGCAATAACCTGGCCGGATGGATCTGGTCATCGAATACCTCAAGCTGGGCCTGCGGTTCGATCGCGTCGTCGACGGGTTTGTCGACGCCTTCACCGGTGACCCGGCGCTGCGGGCCCAGGTGGCGGACGAGCCGCAGCCGCTGCCGGCCGACCTTTCCCGGCAGGCCGCGACGCTGTCCGCGGCGGTCCCGGACACCGACCTCTACCCGGCCCGCGCCGCCTTCCTGACCGCCCACCTGGACGCCCTGGCGGTAGCCGGTCGCCGGCTGGCCGGCGAGCAGATGTCGTTCATCGACGAGGTGCAGAGCTACTTCCAGGTGCGGATCACCGAGGTCGACACCGAGGTCTACGCCGCCGCGCACGACGAGATCTCGGCCCTGCTGGGCGGCGGCGGGCCACTGACCGAGCGACTCGCCGCGTTCCGCAGCACCGAGCAGTGCCCACCCGAGCTCGTCGAGCAGGCGGTCCGGACCGTGGCCGCCGCCCTGCGCGAGCGGGTCACCGGCCCCACCGGGCTGGCCGGCCTGCCGGAGCACATCGACTTCGAGATCGCCAGGGACGTGGCCTGGAGCGGGTTCAACTTCTACCTGGGCGACTTCCGGTCCCGGGTCGCCGTCAACGCCGACATCGGGCACCGGATGAGCCAGTTCGGCGTGCTGGTCGCGCACGAGTGCTACCCGGGCCACCACACCGAACACTGCCGCAAGGAGGATCTGCTGGTCCGGCGTGGCGGCGAGGCGGAGCACACCATCTTCCTGGTGAACACCCCGCAGTGCCTGATGGCCGAGGGCCTGGGCGACCTCGCGCTGACCGCCGCCGTCGGGACGGGCTGGGGGCGCTGGCTGGCCGAGGTGCTGGACGGTGTCGGGCCGCGCTTCGACGTGGACCTGGTCGAGGCCATCGAGGTGGCGTCCCGGCCGCTGAACACCGTGCGGCAGAACGCGGCCATCATGCTGCACGACCGGGGCGCCGACACCGGCGACGTGCTGGCCTACCAGCAGCGCTGGGGCCTGGTGAACGAGCAGCAGGCCAGGCAACGGCTGCGGTTCATGACCGACCCGCTGTGGCGGGCGTACACCTCCACCTACGTCGAGGGGGACCGGCTGCTGCGGCCCTGGCTGGCTGCCCGCGAACCGGGAACGTCCGCGCTGCAGCGGTTCCAGCGGTTGCTCGACGAGCCGCTCACCCCGGCGGTCGTGCAGCGCGAACTGGCGGCCTGAGCAGTCGTGTCGCGACAGGCAGGCGCCGCGCGGGGCGGCCAGACCCGGCCTCATGCGTCATTCTCATGCGATTCTTCCTGGTGTCCGGTCCGGTTCTGCTGAACTGAGCCGCGCGCACGTGCAGTCCGACCCGGGGCTGCGTCGACGAAGGAGAACGACCGATGAGTGGTCAGGCCAGGTTGCTGGTGGTCGACGACGAGCCGTCCCTGCAGGACATCGTCGCCACCTCGATGCGGTTCCTCGGCTACCAGGTGGCCGTCGCGGCCACCGGTCGGGAGGCCGTCCGGATAGCCACCGACACGCACCCGGACCTGATCATCCTGGACGTCATGCTGCCCGATTTCGACGGTCTGGAAGTGATGAAACGGGTGCGCGCGGCCGGTGTCGCGTCCGGGGTGGTGTTCCTCTCGGCCCGGGACACCCCGGCGGACAAGATCGCCGGGCTGACCGCCGGTGGCGACGACTACGTGACCAAGCCGTTCGGGCTCGAGGAACTCGCCGCACGGGTCGCCGCGGTGCTGCGGCGGACCCGGCCGGACGCCGCCGACGACGGGGTGCTGCGGGTCGCCGATCTGCAGCTCGACCCGGAGACCTACCAGGTGACCAGGGCCGGTGCGCCGATCGAGTTGGCGCCCACCGAGTACAAGATGCTCCGGCACATGATGATCAACGCCAATGTCGTGCTGTCCCGGCAACAATTGCTGGACGCCGTCTGGGGCACCGATTTCTACGGCGACGATTCGGTGGTTGCCACCTACATCTCCTACTTGCGCCGCAAGGTCGACGCGTCCGGCGAGCCGCTGATCCACACCCACCGCGGCTTCGGCTACGTGTTGCGCGGTCAGCGGCGTTGAGGTGGTCCCGGCAGCGGAGCCGGCCGTGACCTCCTCACCCGCGGCACCGATCGCCGGCGAGGTGTCCCCGGTCGGCCAACGGGCGGCCGTGCACCCGGTCGCCCCACGCCGCTGGAGCCTGCGGGCCCGGCTGATCGCCCTGGTGGTGGCGACCGCCGCCGTCGCCCTCGTCGCGGTGAACATCGTGCTGCCGCTGGTGGTGCGGGACGCCGCGATCGCCACCAAGGACGCCACCCTGACCGGGGTGATCACCGCCGTCAGCCGGGACTCCCGGGTCACCGCCCGGATGCTCACCGACCTGAGCAGCCTGGCGCAGCTGCGCGGGGAGATCGGCTGGTCGTCGGTGTCCGCGTCGGGCATCTCCCAGGTGCAGGTCCCCACGGTCAGCGACGGCACTGCCAATCCCGACCTCAGCGACCCGGCCTGGCTGACCGGCGCGGTCACCGTCCCGGATGCCTCCAACAGTGATCAGCGTTACCGCGCAAGAGGTTTCCCGATCAACATGGCGGACGGGCCGGGTTACCTGGTGGCCTGGATGCCACTGGACGACGTGGACCAGACCTTCCGGCGGCTGATCCTGGTCGAGTTGCTGGTCACCGTCGGGCTGCTGGTACTGCTCGGCGCCACCGCCGGCCTGGTGATCCGCCGGGAACTGCGGCCGCTGGAATCGATGGCCACCGCGGCCGATGACATCGCCGGGGGCGACCTGGAACGCCGGGTCGACGAGTCGGACCCGAGCACCGAGATCGGCCGGCTCGGCGTCGCGTTCAACGACATGCTCGACGGCATCTCCACCCTGCTGGACGAACGGCGCCGCAGCGAACACCGGCTCCGGCAGTTCGTGGCCGACGCCTCGCACGAGTTGCGCACCCCGGTCGCCGCGGTCCGCGGGTACACCGACCTGTACCGGGCGGGGGCCCTGCCGGACGAGGCCGCCGTCGAGCGGGCCATGCAGCGAATGGGGTTCGAGGCCAAGCGGATGGGCGCGCTGGTCGACGACCTGCTGACGCTGATCCAGGCGGACGCCGAGCGCACCATGACGCACGAGCGGGTCGACCTGTCCGAGCTGCTCACCGGGGTGGTGGACGACGCGGCCGTGATCGATCCGTCCCGGACCTGGCGGCTGGCCGGTGGCTACGGCCCGGCCGTCGTGCAGGGCGACCGGCTCCGGCTGCACCAGTTGTTCGCCAACCTGCTGGCCAACATCCGCACCCACACCCAGCCGGGCACCGTCGCGACCGTCTCCGTGTTGCCGGGGCTGGACGAGATCGCGATCAGCGTCAGCGACAACGGCCCAGGGGTGTCCGACGAGGCGCTGCAGCGGCTGTTCGACCGGTTCTTCCGGGTGGACGCGTCCAGGAGCCGGGAAAACGGGGGCACCGGCCTTGGCCTGTCCATCGTCGCGGCGATCGTTCGGTCGCACGGCGGCCAGATCATCGCCTCGCACACCCCCGGTGGCGGCCTGACCATGACGGTCGTGCTGCCCAGGGCCACCGGCACCGCCGCGGTCCCGCCGCCGGGCACTGCCGCCGATGTCCCGCCGCCGGGCACTGCCGCCGAGGTCCCGCCGCCGGCCGGCGCGCCGCCACCTGCGGCCCCGACCGCCGACGGCCCGCCGACCGACCCGGTCATCCGCGCGGTCACAGCGAACCGTGACGCCCCGGAAATCTGATGTTCACCGTGTTGTTCGCGTGTTTGGCCGGGACCGGTATTTCGCACCGGTAGCGTCCGGAGCGTGAGCCGCACAGCAGGCGGCCACACGGGAGGCCCCGATCGTGCGTGCCGCTGATGCAGCACCGAGCACGAGGGGGCCGGCACCGGGCCCCCGCGCCCACCGACGATCCGTCGGTCCAGGTCGTAGGGACACCGCCGGCCCTTCTCGTAGAACCGGACATCGTCCTTGTCCGGCTGGGAGCCGCTCGTGGTCACACGTAGTTCCGCCGCAGAACCGAGTTCCAATGCAGAACACCCAGCGCCGCCGGCCGGCTCGGGCGGCACGCCGCCGGAGCCGTTGACCGCCACCCCTGCTGACACCTCGAGCGGGGCACCGCCGGACGGCGCCCCGGACCGGCTCACCTACGTCATCGACACCTCGGTGCTGCTGTCCGATCCGTGGGCGCTGAACCGCTTCGACGAGCACGAGGTCGTCCTGCCGCTGGTGGTCATCGGCGAGCTCGAGGCCAAGCGTCATCACCCCGAGCTCGGCTATTTCGCCCGCCAGGCGCTGCGCATCCTCGATGAGCTGCGGATCGACCACGGCCGGCTGGACGCCCCGGTGCCGGTCGGCGCCCCCGGCGGCACCCTGCATGTCGAGCTGAACCACACCGACGCCGCCGTGCTGCCGGCCGGATTCCGCAATGACAGCAACGATTCCCGGATCCTGGCCTGCGCGCTGAACCTGGCCCTGGAGCGTCCGGCGGACACCGTCATCCTGGTCACCAAGGACATGCCGCTGCGGGTGAAGGCGTCCGCGGTGGGGCTGGCTGCCGACGAGTACCGCGCGCAGGACATCGTGCCCTCCGGCTGGACCGGGATGGGCGAACTGCCGGTCAGCACCGAGCAGGTGGACACCCTGTTCCATGCCGGGCTGATCGACGTCGACGAAGCCCGCGAGCTGCCCTGCCACACCGGCGTCAAACTGGTCACCCCGTCCAGTTCGGCGCTGGGCCGGGTCACCCCGGGCAAGCAGATCCGGCTGGTCCGCGGCGAGCGCGAGGCGTTCGGGCTGCGCGGCCGGTCCGCGGAGCAGCGGATCGCGCTGGACCTGCTGATGGACGACGAGATCGGCATCGTCTCGCTCGGCGGCCGGGCCGGCACCGGCAAGTCGGCGATGGCGCTGTGCGCCGGGCTCGAACTGGTGATGGAACGCCACGCGCACCGCAAGGTGGTGGTCTTCCGGCCGCTCTACGCGGTCGGCGGGCAGGAACTCGGCTACCTGCCTGGCAGCGAGAACGACAAGATGCAGCCCTGGGCGCAGGCGGTGTTCGACACGCTGTCCGCTGTCGCGTCGCCGGCGGTGATCGAGGAGGTGATCGCCAGGGGCATGCTCGAGGTGTTGCCGCTGACGCACATCCGCGGCCGGTCGCTGCACGACTCCTTCGTCATCGTCGACGAGGCCCAGTCGCTGGAACGCAACGTCTTGTTGACCGTGCTGTCCAGGCTGGGCACCAACTCTCGGGTCGTGCTCACCCATGACGTGGCCCAGCGGGACAACCTGCGGGTGGGCCGGCACGACGGCATCGCCGCGGTGATCGAGACGCTCAAGGGGCATCCGCTGTTCGCCCACGTCACCCTGACCCGCTCGGAACGGTCGCCGATCGCCGCGCTGGTCACCGAGCTGCTGGAGCTGCCCGACCTGCCCTGATCGAGCGCCGGCGGCGGCCCTGCCGATCAGCCGATCGGCAGGGCGGCCGGCTCCTCGTGCCCGTCGGCGTTCGGCGCCGGAGCGCCGAACCGGGCCAGCACCAGCGCGCCGGCCAGCACCAGCAGGAAACCGCCGATCGCCGGCACCGCGAGCCCGTCGGCGGGCCGGTCACCGCACACCAGCGCCCCCAGCAGCGCGCCGAGCACCGTCTCGGTGCCGACCATCGCGGACGTCACCGACACCACCGAGGCCCGCTGCAGGGCAAGGGCGCCGAGCAGCAACCCGAGCGCGCCGGCGCCGGCCATCGCCCAGGCGGCCGGATCGCCGAGCAGGGCAGCCGGCTCGAACCCGCGCAGCAGCCTGGCGTCCAGCGCCAGCAGCCCGAAGCAGCCGCCGGCCAGCACCGCCAACACCAGGCCGGACCGGGCGGGAGGGCCGATCCGCAGCGCACCGGCGGCGGCCAACGCCACCAGCACGACGGCCCCAGAGAGCGCGACCCTGGCCCCGGTCCCGACGTCGGCCACGGACTGTGGCCCCGCCGTCGCCGCGACCAGGATCAGCCCGGCGCCGATCCCGACCACCGCGAGGACCTCCGGCGCCCGCAGCCGCACCTTCAACGCCAGCACCGAGAGCACCGCGGTGATCGCCAGGCTCGACGCCCGGCCGGCCTGCACGACGAACAGCGGCAGGGACCGCAGCGCCAGGATCGACAGCCCGAACCCGGCCGCCACCAGCAACAGCGCCAGCAGGTACCGCGGGCTGCGGGCCAGCCGGACGACAAAGCCGGCGGACACCTCGCCTGCTGTCGGCAGCCGGTTGACCGCCGACGCCTGCAGCACGGCGGCGCCGCCCGAGCACACCGCGGCAGCGCCGACGGCGAGCAGGGCGAGATTCACTGCGCTGCTCCTTCGCGGGCGGGGCGGATACGGGACGAACAGGATCGTCGGTAGGCTAGCGCGGCACGTCACCGGTCCCCGGGCTGCACGCAGGAGGATAGACGTGGGAGCGATCGCCCCCGATGTTCGCGCTCCGGCGGCGGTCTCGGGCCGCGTGCCGGTGCTGGCGGTGCTCGGGGTGTTCCTCGGGATCACGGCGATCCTCACGGTGATCGTCACCATCGGGGTCCGGATCGCCGGTCCCAGCATGCCGTATCTGGATGGGCCGGCCTGGCTGGACGGCTGGTCGGAGGGCGACTCCGGCTGGTACTACGGCATCGCCACCGCCGGCTACTTCTACCACCCCGGCCAGCAGTCCTCGATCGCTTTCTTCCCCAGCTATCCACTGGCCGTCCGGGCCATCGGTGACGTCATCGGCGGTGACTACCAGATCGCCGGGTCGCTGCTCGGGGTGCTCAGCGGAGCCGGCGCCGCCGTGCTGTTCGCCGGTTGGGTGTGGCGGCGGCTGCCTCGCGGCGGGGCGATCACCGCGATCGCCGTCCTGCTGCTCTACCCGTACGCGTTCTTCCTGTACGGGGCGATGTACTCCGATTCGCTATTCGTGTTGACCGCGATCGGCTCGTTCGTGTTGCTGGAGCGGCGGTACTACTGGCTGGCCGGCCTGGTGGGCGCGCTGGCGACCGCCGGCCGCCCGGTGGGCGTCGCCGTCGCGGTCGGCCTGCTGGTTCGGATGCTGGAGATGCGGGCCGAGGCGCAGCCGACTGCCGTCCCGGGCGCCCGTCCCGGCTGGCGGGACCTGCTCCGGGCCATTCCGGCCGTCCGCTGGCGGGAGGCCGGGGTGCTGATCTCCGGGCTGGGCCTGGCCGCCTGGTGCGTCTACCTGTGGGTCCAGTTCGGCGACCCGTTCGCGTTCGCCACCGTCCAGGAGGCGCCGGGGTGGTACCAGCGGGGCGGCCCGCACACCTGGTTCAAGATCGTCTACATCGGCACCATGCTCAAGGGGCCGGTGGACGTGGCGATCCGGCTGACGGCGCAGGCGGTGATGTGCTTTCTCGCGGTGCTGTTGCTGCCCCGGGTGCACCGGCTCTTCGGCTGGGGGTACGTTGCCTACTCGCTGGTGGTGCTCGCCATCCCGATCATCGGGACGAAGGATTTCATGGGCACCGGACGCTACGTGCTGGCGGCGTTTCCGGTGGTCGCCGCCGCGGGGGATTTCCTGGCCACCCGAGGGCGCGGCTGGGTCCGGCCGCTGGTGTTGGTGCTGCTCGGCGTGGGGCTGATGGTTGCGACGGCGTACTTCTCGATGGGGGTTGCGGTGTCATGAGCGGTTCGCTGGAGCCGGAGCGCTTCGACAAGCTGTCGATCTTCTTCCCGATGTGGAACGAGGAGATGTACATCCACCGCGCGGTGCGGGCCGCGCGGGAAATCTGCGAGCAGTTGGTCAACGACAAGGAGATCGGCAACTACGAGATCATCGTCATCGATGACGCCTCCACCGACCTGACCGGTCGCTACGCCGACGAGCTCGCCGAGTCCGACACCCACATCACGGTGGTGCACCACGATCGCAACCGCAAGCTCGGCGGCAGCATCAAGAGCGGATTCGCCGCCGCCACCGGCGATCTCGTGCTGTACACCGACGCCGACCTGCCGTTCGAGATGATCGAGCTGGTCCGGGCGATCCGCGTGCTGCGGACCTACGAAGCCGATGTGATCAGCGCCTATCGGCTGGACCGGACGGGCGAGGGCCCGCGCCGAGCGGTCTACTCCTGGGTCTACAACTGGCTGATCCAGCTCTCGTTCGGAACCCGGCTGCGGGACATCAATTTCGCGTTCAAACTGTGCCGGCGCGCGGTCCTCGACGCGGTGTCGCTGACCAGTGAGGGGTCCTTCATCGATGCGGAGCTGGTGATCAGGGCGCAGAAGGCCGGGTTCACCATCGTGCAGATCGGCGTGGACTATTTCCCGCGCACCCGCGGCGTCTCCACGTTGTCCTCGCCGGCGGTGATCCGGACCATGCTCGGCGAGATGACCCGGCTGCGCGGCGAACTCAAGGCACTCGAGTCGGTGCACCGCGGGTGAGCCGGTTGCTGATCGTCTCGGCGGACGATCTGGGTCTGACCGACGGCGTCTGCCGCGCCGTGCTGCGCGGCCACCGGGACGGGGTGGTGACGGCCACCTCGCTGCTCGCGGTCGGCCGCTCGTTCGAGCTCGCGACGGCCATGCTGCGGGACACCCCGAGCCTGGATGTCGGCGCGCACCTGGCCATCGTGGGGGAGGATCCGCCGCTGCTGACCGCCCGCGAGATCCCGACCCTGGTCGATCCGCGCGGCGCCTTCCCACTGTCCTACCGGACGGTGGTGCTGCGCGGACTGGCCCGCCGGCTGGACCCGGACGACGTGCGACGGGAGCTCGCCGCCCAGCTGGAGCGCATCCGCGGGGCCGGGGTACCCGTCTCGCACCTGGACACCCATCAGCACACCCACCTGTGGCCGGGGGTCGCCCGGGTGCTGGTGGACCTGGCCGCCGAGCACGGCATCGGCGCGGTACGGACGCCGGGCAGCCGGCGGGTGCTGCCGGTCGGGTTCGGGGTGAATCTGCTGGCCGGTCGGCTGCGGTCCCGGATCGGCCGCGGCGGCCTGGTCACCACGCAGGCCTATGCCGGGCTGGACGAGGCGGGCTCGTTCGATCAGGCCCGGTTCGCCCGGTCGTTGACCGGGCTTGGCGGCGCCGCGGAGAGCGTCGAGATCAATGCCCATCCCGGCGAGGCGGGCGACGCCGACCTCGGCCGGTTCGACTGGGGGTACCACTGGGCCGACGAGCTCGCACTGCTGCTCGCGCCGCAGACCCGGTCGCTGATCGAGGCCGCCGGCTACCGGCTGGGCGGCTTCCGCGACCTGACACCGACCGGATCGAGCCGATGACGGTGCCCATCGAGGGAACGCCGATGACCGCCGCCGCGCGCCCGACGGCCGCCCGGTGCTGACCCGCAGGACGCCGGGCCGAAGGCCGACGGGGGCGGGCCGGGCAGCGCTGCGGGCGTACCGATCGCTGCCGCTCGGTGCCCGGCTGCACGCCACCGTGCGCTGGTGGACGGCGCCGTTCCCGGCCATCGAGGCAGCCCTACCCGGCGCTGGCCGCATCCTCGAGATCGGTTGTGGTCACGGCCTTTTCTGCACCTTCGCGGCGCTGTCGAGCGACGGGCGCAACGTCGTCGGGGTGGATATCGACCGCGACAAGATCGCCCAGGCGCAGCAGGTCGCGGCCGAACTGGCCGGGACCGACCTGCGGTTCGAGGTCGCCGACTCGGGTGCAGTCGCAGCCGGCCCGTGGGATGCGATCGTTGTGGTGGACATGCTCTACCTGCTGCCGGCCGAGCAGCAGCGGGCACTGCTGACGGCGGCCGCCGCGGAGCTCGCCCCGGGCGGGGCGCTGCTGGTCAAGGAGATGAGTGACACGCCGACCTGGAAGGCGCGGTGGAACGTGCTGCAGGAAACGCTGGCGGTGTCGGTCCTGGGCATCACGGAACGGGCAACCGCGCCCGGTCCCGCGGCGGCGGCCGGGCAGCGCTTCGCCTTCGTCACCCCCGAGGTGATGGCCCGCTGGCTCGCCGACATCGGGCTGCGGACCTGCATGCGGCGGCTGGATCGGCACCGGTTGCACCCGCACCACTTGCTGATCGCCCGGCTTCGGTGATTTGTCAGCGGGGCGCGGGGCGGGTCGCCGTGCGCCCGACCCGGTCAACCGGCACAGTGACAGGCGGAATCGGCCCGGCCGACCTCGGTCCGACCCGGCGCCGGTTCCGTTCACCATCAGGGTCTGGGAAGGTGCCGATGAGTCGAGCTCGATTCGCTGCCGCTGCGCTCGCCGCGCTGACTGCCGGCGCCGCGCTGTTCGTGACGCTCGGACCCGCGCAGGCGGCGCCCCCGCCGGGTGCGGTCGCCGCCACCGGCGCACCGGCCGCCGCAACATCCGCTGTCGACGCACCGGCGACAACCACCAACGGCACCCGCACCCTGATCGTCGATCCGGCCACCGACCTGCCCGCGGACAACGCGTCGATCAAGGTGCAGGGCAAGGGATTCGACACCGACCACGGCTTGTACGTCGCGGTCTGCGCGGACGGTTCCGGGGCGCCCGCCGACCTCACCCAGTGCGTCGGCGGCGCCATCCCGGACGGGAACACCACCACCGGGTGGGCGCACATCACCGCCAACGGGAAGGGCGCCGGCGGGGTGAAGGCGGCCTGGGGGACCGATGGGTCCTTCTCGGTGACCCTCGCGCTGCCGCTGGTCACCGGGGGCGACGTCAACTGCGTGACGAGCAAGTGTTCGCTGTATACCGCCAGCGACGACGACACCACCCGCGCCGAGGACAACGCGGTGGCGCTGACCTTCGCGGCGCCGCCGTCCTCGTCGAGTTCGGCAGCGCCGACAGCCCCCGGCACGGCCATCCCGCAGAGCATCGGGTCGCCGTCCATCGTCGCCGGCGGCACCCAGACCGTCATCTTCTCCGGCTTCAAGCCCGGCGAGCAGGTCAACCTGACGCTCTTCTCGGCCCCGATCACGCTGTCCCCGGTGACCGCGGACAGTACCGGCGTCGCGCGGGTCGACTTCGTCGTGCCGGCCGATTTCGCGGCCGGCACGCACCGGCTGGAGGCGATCGGCGCGCAGTCCGGCACGGTGGGCGTGGCCAGCTTCCAGGTCACCGCGCCACCGCCGACCCCGAGTCCGTCGCCGACCCCCACCCCGACACCCTCGCCGTCGCCGAGCCCGACCAGCTCGGCGCCGGCCAGCAGCTCGGCACCCGCGAGCAGTTCGGCACCGGCCTCCAGCGCCGCCACCTCGAGCACCGCGGCCGCTCCGGCCGGGGGGGACAGCGGGAACAGCCTGTGGTGGCTGTGGCTGATCCTGGCGATTGTGGTGATCGCCGGGATCGTCACCGGCGTCGTGGTGTACCGGCGCAACCAGCAACAGCAACGGGACCGGGACGAGCAGGAGATCGCCGACGCGCAGCAGCAGGCCGCGCAGCAGGGCGGCCAGGGCGGCCCGGGCGGTTCCGATGCGCCGACGGTGTTCCTGCCACCCGTGCCAACCGGTGGGCCGCCGCCCGGGGCCGACCCGTACGGCTTGCTCTCCGGTCGGGACCACCCGGACAACCCCACGCTCTACTCCGGCGGCGACCCCGCCGGCCCCACCGAGGTGCTCGGCGGGCCGGGTTATCCGCAGGGCGGCCCCGGGCCGTACGGCCAGCCGCTCGGGTACGGCGGCCCGCAGCAGGGCTACGGCCCGCCGCCGGTCGCGCCGGGCTACGTGCCGCCACCCGAGTTCGGCGGGCCACCAGCCGGTGGGCCACCAGCCGGCGGGCCGGGTGGTCCGGGTGGTCCGCCCACCGAGGCGCTGCCGCCGATACCGGAACCCACCGGGCCGTCGACCGGCGCTGACGGGCCCGGCACCCAGGCCTGGAGCCCGGACTTCGACGACACCGACACCGGCGGCGGACCGGCCGGCGGCGGTGCGGCCGGCGGCGGTGCGGCCGGCGGCGGTGCGGGCAGCGGCGGGCACCCGTCCGGGAGCGGGGGGAGCAACCCCGAGGGCGGGTCGGACGGTGACTGAGGCGACCGCCGAGGGATCCGCCGCCGCGCAGCCGTACGGTCCTCGGCGGCGGCAGCGTTGACCAGGGTCGACCCGGCCGGAACGCTCGGCGAACGGGAGATGATGCTGGCCTGGCTGACCTACCACCGGCAGACGCTGGCCCGGAAGCTGGACGGCGTCACCGGTGAGCAGGCGGTGACCCGCAGCACGGTGTCCGACCTGACGCTGCTCGGCCTGGTCAGGCACATGACGGAGGTCGAGCGCGGCTGGATCGCCGAGGAGTTCGGCGACGGCTACGGCACCCCGACCGGTCCGGGGGCCCTGCCGCCGCTGTACAGCCGCCCGGGCGTGCCGGACGCCGACTTCACCGAGCTCGACGCGGCCAGGTTGCAGCCGGACCTGGCCCTCTGGCGGGCCGAGATCGACCGCAGCGACGGCATTGTCGCCCGGCGGTCACTCGATGACACCGTCCCGCACCAGCGCCTGGGGTCGATCTCGCTGCGCTGGATCCTCTGGCATGTCTTCGAGGAGTACGCCCGGCACAACGGTCATGCGGACATCATCCGGGAGGCCATCGACGGGACGGTTGGCGAATAGTCCCCGTCCAGTGCGGTCCAGCTCAGGGGTGCGTCATGGACAGCACGTCCAGGGCCGCGTCCAGCTGCTCGGCGCTGAGGGTGCCGTTCTGCACGTGCCCTCGCTCCAGTACCACCGTCTTGATCGTCTTGTTCTCCTTGAGCGCCTGCTTGGCGATCTTCGCCGCCTCCTCGTAGCCGAGGTACTTGTTCAGCGGCGTGACGATCGACGGTGACGACTCGGCGTAGGCGCGGCATTTGTCGACGTTCGCGACGATCCCGACGATGCACTTGTCGACCAGCACCCGGGTGACGTTGGTCAGCAGGTTGATCGACTCCAGCAGGTTCCGGCCGATCACCGGGAACATCACGTTCAGCTCGAAATTGCCCTGGGTGCCGGCGAACGCGACCGTCGCGTCGTTACCGAAGACCTGGGCGCAGACCATCATGGTCGCCTCCGGCAGCACCGGGTTGACCTTGCCCGGCATGATCGACGAACCCGGTTGCAGGTCCGGCAGCTGGATCTCGCCGAGGCCGGCGGTGGGACCGGACCCCATCCAGCGCAGGTCGTTGCAGATCTTGAACAGGCTGACCGCGATGCTGCGCAGCTGCCCGGACGCCTCGACCAGGCCGTCCCGGGAGGCCTGCGCCTCGAAGTGGTTCCTGGCCTCGGTGAACGTCAGACCGGTGACCGTGTTCAGCTCGTCGATGACCGCCGCGGCGAACCCGGGCGGGGTGTTGATCCCGGTGCCGACCGCGGTGCCGCCCAGCGGCAGTTCCGCGAGCCGTGGTAGGGACGAGTGCAGTTTTTCCTGGCCGTTGCGGATCTGCGCGGCGTAGCCGCCGAACTCCTGGCCCAGGGTGACCGGGGTGGCGTCCATCAGATGGGTGCGGCCGGACTTCACCACCGTCGCCCACTGCTCGGCCTTCTCCTGCAGCGCGGCCTCGAGGTGCGCCAGCGCGGGCAGCAGGTCCCGCACGACGGACTCGGTGGCCGCGACGTGGATGGAGGTGGGGAAGACGTCGTTGGACGACTGGGAGGCGTTCACGTGGTCGTTGGGGTGCACCTTGGCGCCCAGCGACTCGGCGGCCAGCGTCGCGATGACCTCGTTGGCGTTCATGTTCGAGCTGGTGCCCGATCCGGTCTGGAAGACGTCCAGCGGGAAGTCGCTGTAGAACTCGCCGTCCGCGATCCGGTCGGCGGCCTGCTTGATCGAGTGGGCGATGTCCTGCGGGACCACGCCGAGCCGGGCATTCACCGTCGCGGCGGCCGACTTGATCAGCGCCAGCGCTCGGATCTGGCTCCGCTCGAGGGTCCGGAAAGAGATCGGGAAGTTCTCCACCGCCCGCTGGGTCTGCGCCTGGTACTTGGCGTTCTTCGGGACGCGGACCTCGCCCATCGTGTCGTGCTCAGTGCGGTACTCGGTCGCTGTCGCGGTGGGCCGGAACTCGCCGTTGTGTTCTGCCATGCGTGCCACGCTATCCGGGGCACTCACCTGGCGACCACCGGATGGGCACCCGATTCCGTCACATCCGATGGGTCGATTGCTCGACCCATCGTCCGGCGGGGCCGCGGTCGAGCCGTGCAACCATGGTCGGGTGGCAGAACGACGACCCAAGACCCTGCGGGACATGGCGATCTCGTTGGGGCTGCTGGCCGTCATCGCCCTGGTTCTGGTCGGGATGTACGGCGGGGTCTCCTTCTCGCCGGGCGGTCCCAGTGACGGTCAGACAATCACCGCCGACGTCGCCGGTGGTCTGCAGCGCGCCGCGCCGCTGGTCGGCTTCCCGGTGCTCGTCCCGGCGGCGGTGCCGGCCGGCTGGACGGCGAACTCGTTCTCCTTCACCGAACGACCGGGGACCGCGGTGGCCCCGCCCGCGGTGCGTGCCGGGTGGCTGACCGAGTCCGGCCGGTTCATCACCGTCGTGCAGTCCGGCGGGCCCACCGCGGACGTGCTCACGGCCGAATTGGGCGGCGCCGCTCCACCGACCGGGACCGAACAGGTGGACGGCGCGGACTGGACCGTCACCGCCGGTCGGCGGGACGAGCAGGCCTGGGTGCGGACCAGCGGCGATGTCACATTCCTGATCACCGGCACCGCGTCCGCCGACGACTTCCGCACGCTGGCCCAGGCCGTGGCCACCGGCACCCCGGTCGCCGGCTGAGCGGTTCCCGTCTCAGTCCTGCTCGGTCCAGGCGAGCAACTTCTCCAGCGGCCAGCTGTTGACGATCCGGTCGACCGGAACCTCGCACTCCTTGGCCCTGGCGCACCCGTAGGGCTGCCAGTCGAGCTGCCCGGGCGCGTGCGCGTCGGTGTCGATGCTGAACAGGCATCCTGCCTCGACCGCCTGCCGGAGCAGCCGCCGGGGCGGGTCCAGCCGTTCCGGCCGGCTGTTGATCTCCACGGCGACCCCGTGCCCGGCGCAGGCGGCGAACACCCGGGCGGCGTCGAACTGACTCTCCGGCCGGGTGCCACGACCACCGGTCACCAGCCGCCCCGTGCAGTGCCCGAGGACGTCGGTGTGCGGGTTCTCGATCGCCCGCAGCATCCGCCTGGTCATCGACCCGGAGTCCGACCGCAGCTTGGAATGCACCGACGCGACGACGATGTCGACCCGACCGAGCATCTCGTCGGTCTGGTCCAGGGTGCCGTCCTCGTTGATGTCGCATTCGATGCCGGACAGCAGCCGGAAGTCCCCGAGGTGCTTGTTCAGCGTCTCGACGATCGTCAGTTGCTTGCGCAGCCGCTCCACGGTCAGGCCGTTGGCGACGGTCAACCTGGGGGAGTGGTCGGTGAGCGCCTGATACTCGTGACCGAGTTCCACGGCGGTGACCGCCATCTCCTGGATCGGACTGCCGCCGTCGCTCCAGTCGCTGTGTGAGTGCAGGTCACCGCGCAGCGCCGCCCGGATGTCCTCGCCGCCTGCGACGAGCGGGCCGCAGCCTGCCTCGAGATCGGCGAGGTAGGCGGGCACCTCGCCGCCCAGCGCCTGCCGCACCACCGTCGACGTTGTCGGCCCGATACCAGTCAGGTCGGTGAGAGTGCCTGCCGCTGCTCGCTTCTCCACCTCGCCAGGGTCGAGGCGGGCCAGCGTGATGGACGCCGTGCGAAAGGCCTTCACCCGGTAGGTGGGCGCCCTGGACCGCTCCAGCAGGAACGCGATGCGGCGCAGCGCGGCCATCGGGTCCATTCGGTGCAGGCTAATCGGGGGAGTCGCCGGCCGCGCGCCCGGGCGGGGAGGTTGCGTCCATGGCACGCTCGCCGGATGAGTGCACCGACGGGGAAACAGCTGTCCGGAACAGCGGTCGTCACCGGCGCCGGCAGCGGGATCGGCGCGGCTGCCGCGCTCGCGCTGGCGGGCCAGGGCTGGCAGGTGATCGTTGCCGGGCGCCGAGCCGAGGCGCTCGAACAGGTGGCCGCAGATGGCGCGTCGTTGCCGGGCGAACTGTGTGCGGTGCCGACCGACGTCACGGATGAAGCCGCCGTGATCGCGCTCTTCGAGCGGGCCGTCGCCGCTTATGGCCGGGTCGATCTGCTGTTCAACAACGCCGGGATGTTCGCGCCGGCCAGGGAACCGGACGAGATCCCGCTGGCGGAATGGAATGCCGTCCTCGCGGTCAACCTGACCGGTGCGTTCCTGTGCGCCCGGGAGGCGTTCCGGGTGATGCGCAGCCAACGACCGCAGGGCGGCCGGATCATCAACAACGGGTCGATCTCCGCGCACGTCCCGCGCGTCCGGTCGACCGCCTACACGGTGACGAAACATGCGATCACCGGGCTGACGAAGTCCACCTCGCTGGACGGCCGGCCCTACGACATCGCCTGCGGGCAGATCGACATCGGCAACGCCGCGACCCCGCTGACCCAGCAGTGGGACGCCGGCACCCCGCAGCCGGATGGCAGCCTTCGGGTCGAGCCGAAGATGGACGTCGGCGACGTGGCCCGGGCAGTTGTCTACATGGCCGGCCTGCCGTTGGCCGCGAATGTGCTGTCGATGACGGTGATGGCCACCGCGATGCCCTACGTGGGTCGCGGCTGATCGGTGAGACGTCGCGGCCGGTGGCTCCGCCGGGACCGAGTGTGACCAGGTTCACCGACGCGAGGCGCCCGGCGCATGTGATCCTTGAGGGCACGTTCCGGCAGCGGGCCGGTCGACGGCTGTCCCGTTGTCGAGTCTTGGGCCTCGTCCCGACCCACCGCGCAGTCGCGACCCAGTGCTGGGAGGCACCGATGTTCCGTCCGATGCTGATCGGCAAGATCCACCGCGCGACCGTCACCGAGGCCCATCTCGACTACGTCGGCTCGATCACCATCGATGCCGACCTGCTGGACGCGGCGGACGTACTGCCCGGCCAGCAGGTCGACGTGGTGGACGTGACCAACGGTGCCCGGCTCACCACCTACGCCATCGCCGGGGAGCGCGGCAAGGGTGGCGTCGGTATCAACGGCGCCGCGGCGCACCTGGTGCACCCGGGTGACGCGGTGATCATCATCGGGTACGGCCTGTTGACCGACGCCGAGGCCAGCAGCCGGCCGGCGCAGGTGGTGTTCGTCGATGCCGACAACCGGATCGTGCAATTGGGCACCGATCCCGGCGACGTGCCGCTCGGGTTCGGGCTGATGCCGTCCGGGATCGGCCGCTCCTGACCGGTGCCCGAGTTCAGACCGCGTCCTGGTTCTCCTCGTCCGATCGCCGCAGCGCCGCCTCGACCCGTTCGCGCGCCCCGTCCAGGAATCGGGTGCAGACCCCGGCCAGGTGCTCGCCGCGCTCCCAGAGGGTGAGCGACTCGTCGAGTGAGAGCCCACCGGATTCCAGCTGGGCGACCACCGAGGCGAGTTCATCCCTGGCCTCCTCGTAGGACGCGGCGTCTCCCGGGGACTGCGTGGCTGCCGCGGCTGACGGTTCCTGTCCCGCCGCTGCGGTGGTGTTGTTCCTCGCCGGAGGGGTCATCAGAACTCCTGTGCTGCAGTCAATGTCGGGTGGAAGTTGGTCATTCGGCCGGCTCGGATGCGGTCGTGGTGGCCCGCAGGGCGCCGTCGGCGACCCGGATCCGCAGCTCGGTCCCGACGGGTGCGTCGGCGATCGAGCGCAGCACGGCGTTCCCGGCCTGGACGACCGAGTAGCCGCGGGCAAGGGTGGCCGCCGGACCGAGGGCCGAGAGTTGCGCACGGCGGTGCGCGACGTCCCGCTCGATGCGTTCCAGGGTCATCGCGACCTGGGCCCGGCCGCGGCCGGAGAACCTGGTGACCTCGGCGGCCCGGGTGGCGATGGGGGTCAGCGGGTCGGCCAGCACGCTGGCGGAGGTCAGCCTGCGCAACCGGGCCTGTTCGGTACTCACCCACCCGGTGAGGGCCCGCCGGGCGCGCCCGCGCAGTTGTTCGACCTGGCGCAGCTCGGCCGCGGCATCCGGCACCACCCGCTTGCCTGCGTCGGTCGGTGTCGAGCATCGGACGTCGGCAACGTCATCGATGATCGGGTGGTCGGGCTCGTGACCGATGGCCGAGACCACGGGGGTGCGGCATCGGGAGACGGCGCGGCACAGGGCCTCGTCCGAGAACGGCAGCAGGTCCTCGACGCTGCCGCCGCCGCGGGCGATCACGATGACCTCCACCAGCGGGTCGGCGTCCAGCCGGGCCAGTGCCTCCAGTACCTGCGGAACCGACGAAACACCCTGCACCGCAGGATTTTCCACCCGAAATCGGACGGCCGGCCAGCGGGCCCTGGCGTTCGCCAGCACGTCGGACTCAGCGGCGCTGGCCCGTCCGGTGATCAGCCCGACCACGCCGGGCAGGAAGGGCAACCTCTTCTTGCGTTCCGGTGCGGTCAGACCTTCCGCAGCCAGCAGTTGCCGGAGCCGCTCCAGCCGGGCAAGCAGTTCGCCCAGGCCCACCGGGTGGATCTGGTCGACTTTGAACGTCAGCGAACCGCGCGCCGGGTAGAACTCGAAACGGCCGTGCACGACGACTCGGGAGCCCTCGGTCGGGGGCGGCGACAACGCGGTGAGCACGGTGCGTGAGCAGACGACCTGCAGTGACATCGACACGGACGGATCGCGCAGGGTCAGAAAGGACATCTGCGATCCGGAGCGCATCGACACCTCGGCGAGCTGACCCTCGACCCAGGCGGCCGGCGCCCTGGCGATATAGCTCGCCATCCGCTGCGCGAGAGCACGCACCGGCCACGGGTTCTCCCGAGTGGTGTCGCCGGCCATCGTGGGTGGGTCCGGACGGTGCCGGGGGTTGGGCCGGCTCGCGTGGTCCGGTCGGTGGACGCCGGCGGGGCCGGCCGCGGCTGAGCCGTCGGGGACGCCCCCGCGGGCGCCGTCGGGCACGCCCCACCGGGCGGGTGCGCTCACGAGTCCTGAGCGGCCAGCGTGACGAGCCGATTGCTGAGCAGGGTCAGGAACGGCGGCCGATTGTCGTTGTCACGTTCGTACTTGAGCAGATCCGCGATGTCCTCCGCGGTGAGGTCGCGAAGGTGACCGCGCACCTGGGCCAGGGTCATCCGGTCGTAACCGGGCAGCGGCTCCCGGTCGGCGTCGTCGAGGGCGGATTCCTCGGCGGCCTCCTTCAGCACGGCTTCTGCAAGGACGGCCTCTGCCAGGGCGGCTTCCTCGGCGGCCTCCTCCAGCGCGGCCTCCTCGAGCACTGCCTCTGCCAGCACTGCCTCTGCCAGGGCGGCTTCCTCGGCGGCTTCTTCCAGGACGGCTTCTTCCAGGACGGCTTCTTCCAGGACGGTCTCCTCGATGGCCTGCTCGAGAATGGCCGCGTCGACGGCGACCTCAGCGGCCTCGTCCGCCAGCGCGACCTCTTCCCGGACGACCTCGTCGAGTGCTTCTTCCAGCACCGCCTCTTCGAGGGCCGCTTCCTCGACGGCCTCGCGCAGTGCCGCTTCCTCCCGGACGACCTCGTCAAGTGCTTCTTCCAGGATCGCTTCGTGCTGAGCGGCGTCCTGGACCGCGTCGTCCAGGACCGCTTCGTCCAGTGCGGCTTCGGCGAGCGCCTCGTCCAGGGCCGCCTCCTGCTGGACAGCCCCTTCCAGAGCTTCTTCGAGAACGGCCTCCGCCAGCAGTGTTTCCTCGATGAGTTCTTCCGCTACGACGGCGTCGTCGAGGACTGCATCGTCCGCAGCGATCAGCGCCTGCTCGACGACGGCCGCCGGAACCTCGACAGTCGCTGCCATCGCGGTGGTCGTCTCGGGCGGAAGTGACGTCGCTGCGGGCGTCGTGCGGGTGTGCTCGCCCGCCGGCTCGGCAGCGGCAGTGCTGTCCGGGTTCGCAGTGGCCGTGCCCGCGGCGCTCTTCGCTGTCCCGGTCTTCTCCGGCCGACCGACCGCGGCGGCGGGCTTCGTCCGGACCGGGGGCGGGGTCGCCGGCTCGTCGTCGAACGTAGCCCAGGACGGGTTCTGCTGCGGCGCGCCGATCACCCCGCTGAGCAGTTCGTCGCCGCGGGTGGCGAGGGAGGCGATCTCCTGCTGGACCTTCATGGTCAGTCTCATGGCGTTGCCGACCAGCGCCACCGGCAGGGCCGGAATGTCGTCCGGCAACGCCCGGACACGCTCGATACCGGTCGCAAGGAGTCCGGCAGCGACACGGACAGGCAGGGGCAGCGTGATGGCCATGGCACCAGCCTGCCCCATCGGCGTCGGAAGCAGCATGTCGGCTGCCCCCCGGTCGGCCCGACGACCGGAAATGGCCCGTCCGGATGGCCCCACGGCAAGCCTTGGAACAGGCCCCGTCCGGGACGCTGACGGCGTCGGCCCGGCCCAGTGGGTCGTCTGCCGCACCTACCATTGCGGCATGACCCCTGCGACCCCCGAGACGTCCGCCATGCCCGCCCGACGCGTCCTGCTGGCCAGCCCGCGCGGCTATTGCGCCGGGGTCGACCGGGCGGTCGTCACGGTCGAGAAGGCGCTCGAGCAGTACGGGGCCCCGGTCTACGTGCGCAAGCAGATCGTGCACAACAAGCACGTGGTGGCCGGCTTGGAGGCCCGCGGGGCGATCTTCGTCGAGGAGACCGAGGAGGTGCCCGAGGGTGCGCTGGTGGTGTTCTCGGCGCACGGGGTGTCGCCGGCCGTACACGAGGAGGCCGCGGCGCGGCGGTTGCAGGTCATCGATGCCACCTGCCCGCTGGTCACCAAGGTGCACAAGGAAGCCCGCAGGTTCGCCGCAGAGGACTACGACATCCTGCTGATCGGTCACCGCGGCCACGAGGAGGTCGAGGGCACCCAAGGCGAGGCGCCGCACTCCATCCAGGTCATCAACGACCAGGCGGACGTGGACAACGTGGTGATACGTGATCCCGACAAGGTGATCTGGCTCTCCCAGACGACGCTCTCGGTGGACGAGACGTTGGACACCGTCGACCTGCTGCGCAAGCGCTTCCCGCTGATGACGGCACCGCCGAGCGACGACATCTGCTACGCGACGCAGAATCGGCAGGAAGTCGTCAAGCAGATCGCCCCCGACTGCGACCTGGTGATCGTGGTCGGCTCGAAGAACTCGTCGAACTCGGTGCGGCTGGTCGAGGTCGCGCTGGACGCCGGTGCCCGGGCGTCGTACCTGGTCGACGACGCAAGCGAGATCGACGAGGGGTGGCTGACCGGGGTGAGCTCGGTGGGTGTGACGAGCGGCGCCTCCGTGCCGGACGACCTGGTGCTGGGCGTGCTGAGCTACCTGACCGACCGGGGTTACCCGGCGGCCGAGGAGTTCACCGCGGCGACCGAGACGCTGACCTTCTCGCTGCCCAAGGAACTGCGGAAGGACCTGCGGCCCGCGACCGCCTGATCGGGCGGCCAGACCGAAGCGGGCTTGCCGCCGTTGGCTGCGGTTCAGGCGTGCGACGGCGGAACGCGAACACCCTGCCGGCCGGCGCCGCGCAGCGGCTGCGCCAGGATCCTGATCAACCCCAGCAGCACCGCGGCGGCGGTGCCGATGGCCATCGTCGGGAACGTCCCGATGATCTTCAACGCGGTCCCGTACAGGCCACCCGCCTGGGTGAACAGCATCCCGCCCAGCACGATGCCGACCACCAGCACCAGCGGCGGCTGCACCATGGCGGTGAACACCGAGGCCCGGCGGACCACCAGCGCGGCGGAGATCACGCCCAGGTAGAAGCCGATCCGCAGGCCCCACGCCAGCACCCCGGTGGTGAACCCGTCGACCGCTGTCCCGCCCAGGGTCAGCACCAGGGCGAGCAGGATCACCGCCCAGGACGGCCAGCCCCGCACGCTGGACACCACCGATGCGTCGGCCATCGACAAACGGGTCGCAGTCTTCGTGGTCACCCGTCAACGGTAGCGTCCCACGCCCGTCTGGCCGCACTGCGCAGCGGCGTGACCTGCGCGGCCTGCGCAGGATCCGGGGTGAACTCGGGTGCCGCGGGGAGCCGGGGGACGGTGTCCACCTGCTCCGGACCGGGCAGTTCCTCGCCGGTGACGCCCAGGTCGGAGAACCGCCGCGCCGTGACCAGCACCCGGGATTCCATCGACCGGACGGTGTGGTTGTAGGACTGCACGGCCCGCTCCAGCCCGGTGCCGAGGCTGGTCAGATGCCCGGCCAGGGTGCCGAGCCGGCCGTGCAGCTCGCGGCCCAGGGCGTGCACCTCCGCCGCGGAGGCAGAGAGCCGTTCCTGGCGCCAGGTGAAGGCCACCGTGCGCAGCAACGCGATCAATGAGGTCGGTGTCGCGATGACCACGTTCCGGCCGAACGCGTGCTCGGACAACCCGGGATCGATCGCCAGCGCGGCGTCCAGCAGCGGTTCCCCCGGCACGAAGAGCACGACGAATTCGGGAGCGGGCTGAAAGTGCCGCCAGTAGGCCTTCGCGGCCAGGGCGTCCACATGGCCCCGCAGAGCCCGGGCGTGCGCGGCCATCAGCGCGCCGCGCCGGCGTTCGTCGGTGCAATCCAGGGCCTCCAGCCAGGCAGCGAAGGGCACCTTCGCGTCGACCGGGATCTGCCGCCCACCGGACAGCCGGATGATCATGTCCGGACGCACCCCGCTGCCGTCCACGCCGCTGAACTTGGCGCTGACCTGGGTGTCGAAGTCGCAGTGCTCGACCATGCCGGCCAATTCCACCACCCGCTGCAGCTGCACCTCCCCCCACCGGCCGCGGACCTGCGGCGCCCGCAGCGCGCCGACCAGGGACCGGGTTTGGCTACCCAGTTCGGCCGACGTCCGGTGCAACGCGGCAACCTGCTCCCGTAGCCCGGCGTAGGCCCCGACCCGGTCGCGCTCGACCTCGTGCAATCGCTGCTCCACCCGCAGCAGCGCGTCGGAGGCGGGGGCGAGCAGCGCTGCGACCTCGGTGGGCCCGCTGTTCGAGCGCGGTGCGGACCGGCCGATCAGCAGGCCGAGGACGAGGCCGACGACCAGCAACATGGCGCCGACGAGCAATGCGGTGGAGTCCATGCCGGTCAGCATGACGGCGACCACCGACAACGGGCCGAGAACCCGCCGCGCGGGGTTTCCGGCGGTTACCAGGCAAGGCACCGGTCGTCGGCGACGGCCGGCCCCCTACCAGCAAGGCCGCGGCGCCTTCACCGAGCGGCAACAGCAGGCGGGCCCCGCACCGTCCCGAAACGGGAACGAGCGGAGCCCGCCGACTGGGTTGCCGATCAGCTGGGGACGTAGTTGAACTCGTCCGGGTTGGGCCCGGTCCGCTCGTTCTTGTTCAGTGCAGAGATCAAGGACAGGTCGGCATCGGACAGGTCGAAGTCGAAGATCTCGAAGTTCTCCTTCACCCGGCTGGGCGTGGTCGACTTCGGGAAGACGATGTTGCCGAGCTGGATGTGCCAGCGCAGCACCACCTGGGCGGGGGACTTGCCGTAGGTCCGGGCCAGGTCGGTGATCACCGGGTCATTCAGCACCCCGCCCTGCGCGATCGGCGACCAGGCCTCGGTGGCGATCTCGTGCTCGGCGTCGAACGCGCGGAGCTCATCCTGGGTCAGGTACGGGTGCACCTCGATCTGGTTCACCGCCGGGATGACGGTGGTCTCCTCGTGCAGCCGACGCAGGTGATGCGCCTGGAAGTTGGACACCCCGATCGACCGGGCCCGGCCCTCGGAGTAGATCCGCTCCAGCGCCCGCCAGGTCTCGACGAAGTCCTTCACCTGCGGCAGCGGCCAGTGGATCAGGAACAGGTCGATCTGCGCCAACCGCAGGTTTGCCAGCGTCTGGTCGAAGGCCTTGAGCGCGTCGTCGAAACCGTGGAAGCCGTTGTTCAGCTTGCTGGTCACGAAGACGTCGCTCGGATCGAGGTCGGACTCGGCGATGGCTTGTCCGACCTCCTTCTCGTTCCCGTACATCTGCGCGGTGTCGATGTGTCGGTAGCCGACGTCGAGGGCGGAGCGGACGGCGGCCGCGGTCTCGGCCGGTGCGATCTGGAACACCCCGAAGCCGAGCTGTGGGATCTCGACGCCGTTGTTCAGTCGCACGGTCGGCACGGTGGTCGCCGCGGTGGTCGTGTCGGTCATCTGTCTCTCCTCGTCGTCAGGTGTCAGGTCCGTTCGGTCGCGTCAGCAGGCAGACCGCGGCAGGTGACGGCCTCGGCCCCGCCGGCGGCAGCCATCGACCGTACGCCCGCTGGTGGCCCGTCTGCGACATGACTGTTCCCAACTGTGCCGCCGGGGAATCAGCCCGTTCCTCGAACGTGTCCCGCAACGATTCAGTCGGCAATGCGGAGCACCTGCGCGACGGCCGGCAGGTGAACGGAATATGGCCAGCACAGGACATTCCGGCGGGCCGATTCGCTGCACCCGGTGTGGCGTCGGGTCCGGGCCAGACCAGGGCCAGACCCAGAAGCGGTGCAGGTCAGGATGGATCAGCCAGTCCTGACCCCTGGACGTGATCGCGGCGCCGTCGGTCACGGTGGGCGGGCACGGCGGGGTTGGTCGACAGCTCCGATGGCACGGGGTAGCGTCGCTAATGACTGATGAAACAGTCAGCCCGGAACCCACCGGCCCGGTTTCCATTTATGCGGCCATGGGACAGCAATCTGCTCGCGACCGGGAACTATTCGGCGTTTCTTGTGCGTCCCGACCGGCCACCCGATTTCCTGAATTCGATCCAGTGGTTCGAGTCCGCGGCGGGGTCAACCGATCTGAAGTCAACAGACCGTCCCGTGGTTGTGCGGTGGACCGGTTCAGCAAAGCCACCCCGATCTCCATCCCGGAAAGGGACATGTCGACGTGCCCACCGATCTGGACCAACCGACCGAGCAGCCGACCGGGCAGCCGACCGGGCAGCCGACCGCGCCGGGGTCGGTGAGCCGTCGCGCAGTCCTGCAGTTCCTCGGACTCGGCGCCGGCGTCGCCGCGGTGGCCGGGGCCGCCGGTCTGACCTGGCGGGCCATCGACGGCGGCGTGTTCGCTGCCGGGACCGGTCCTGCCTACGCCGGCTGGGATCAAGCGGCCGCGGCGGGAGCGGACCCGATGAATCTCGTTCGGGCCGCGGTGCTGGCCGCCAACGCCCACAACACCCAGCCCTGGCTGTTCGTCGTCACCGGGGAGCGCATCGAACTGTTCGCAGACATGACCCGCACCATCGGGGCGATGGACCCACTGCTCCGTGAGCTGCACATCTCCCTGGGTTGCGCCCTGGAGAACCTGGTGCTGGCCGGTCCACCCAGCGGCCTGTCGGCGAGCGTCGCGCTGCTGCCGGACCCTGCCGATGCCACCCACGTCGCAACGGTGACGCTCACCCCGACGGTTCCGTCGCGGTCCTCGCTGTTCGACGCCATCGCCTCCCGGCATACCAACCGCGGCGCGTATGACACCAGCCGGGCCGTGACCGAAGTGCAACTCGCCGCGCTGGGCGGCCTTGCCGACCCGCAGTACACCGGGGTGGTCTGGTTCACCACGGACGAGGAGAAACACGCGTTCGGGGAGCTGACCCTGCGGGCCACCCAGGCCATCATCGCCGACCCGCAGCAGGCCGCCGACGACTACCGCTGGTACCGCACCAACTGGTCGGATATTCAGCAGTACAAGGACGGCATCACGATTGACCCGTCCGGCCAGTCGGATCTCATTCGGGCGCTGGCCAAGCTGATACCGGTTTCCCAGGAGCAGAACAACAGCGGTTGGCTCAGCGGCACCCGCGACACCCAACTCCCGACCGCCGCCGCGTTCGGGGCGCTCACCGTCGCCGACCCGCACGACCCGGTCCTCCGCCTGCAGGCCGGACGTGCCTGGCAGCGAATGCACCTGGCGGCGACGGTCGACGGGCTGGTCATGCAGCCCCTGTGCCAGATCCCCGAACGCATCGACCGGGAGGTCTCGGCAGGGCTACCAGCCGATTTCGGTAGCGCCTTCGACCCCATGCTGCCCGCGAAGACGCACGCGGTCATGACCTTCCGGATCGGGTATCCCACCGCGGCGGCACCACCCAGCCCGCGCCGCCCAGCCACCGATGTCGTCCTCACCTGACCCGGAAAGGTCGCCGGAAATGAACGAGACATTGCGCCGGACCTGGCCCATAGTGCTGCTCGGGGTGGTTGCGCTCCTGTACCTGTGGGTCGGGGTCGCCGCGCACGGATGGGATCAGGTCTGGGGCCTGGCCGGTGGGCTGGTCATCCTGGCCGCAGTGGCCATTGCCCGCCGATCCTTCACCGTCGCGATCGCGCTGCTCGTGATCGGCGCGCTGCCCCTGGCCGTCGCCACCTGGTGGAGCATCGCCACCCCGGTGCTGGCGATCCTCGCGCTCATCCTGGGCTGGGCCGCGCTCCGCAACGTCCGCCGCTACCAGCCCGCCGCCACCGGGTGAGCATGAGGAGGACGACCACCGGAGACGGAGACACCTGATCGGGGCCGCGCCGGATCCGGCACCATCGGCGAGAAGAAGGCCGCGACTTCGATCTTTGTCGAGCGGTCCGCGGACCGGCTGCGGGGAGCAACCGGGCCCCCGGTCAGCCGGTGAACGGGACGAACGCGGTGCGCAGGTTGTTGGCGCCGTCGGCCCGCTCCGCCTCGAAGTAGATCCGCAGCCCGGCAGCTGTTCGGGCAACGGTCACATACCGCAGGGTCCGGCCGTCCCGGTCGACCGGCCCGGCGACCGGCCTGAACTCACCCGGACCGGCCCCGAGAGCGAAACCCGTTCGCTCGAACCAGTTCTCCGCTGCGCAGGCGCGGCCGTCATAGCTGGCGATCCAGGTGCCGTCGACCTGGAAGGCACTGGTGATCCGGGCACCGCGGCGATCCCACGACCCGTCGGTCGGGCCCAGCGCGGTGCCCTGCAGCGGCCAGGCCAGCCCGTCGTCGCTGGTCGCGTAGACCGAGCGCATCCGGTCGGCCTCGTTCTCGCCCCGGTCCAGCAAGTGCTCGCACGCCCACATCCGCCAGGCCGCACCGTCCCGGGTGACGACGACGTCCTTGAACGCCGAGAGGTCGCTGCCGGGCAGCACGACGGTCCTGGACCCGCCGGCCAACTCCGCAGCGTCGGCACCCGGCGGGGTGTCCACCGCCTCCACCCACCAACGCTTGGAGCCGGGTGTCGAGCAGCTGACGTACAGCCGCCAGCCCCCGTCGGGCCGCCGGATCAGGGCCGGCCGCTCCAGGGATGCCGAGGCGAAACTGTCGGCCAGCACGGTGGCAACGGTGTCGAAGCGGATACCGTCCGTCGACCGGGCCACCACGTTGGCGTAGCCGCGACCCTGATCGACCGGTCGGCGGAGGCGGTACGCGAGGGTGAACACGCCGTCCTCGTGCACGACGCTCGGGCCGCCGGCCCAGAACCCGGCACCGGAACCGGGTGGCTCGACCACGACGGTCGCCGGTGCGCTGGTCAACGCCAGGCTGACGGCATCGACGATTGCCCTGGCGCCGATCGTCTGGACAACGCTCACGGCGCTGAGCATACGAATGCCAGCGTCCCGGCCGACTCGCGGCCCACGGCGATCGCCGCACAGCCGCTGAACGGGTGATGGGCGGTGAAGAGCTGCCCAGCGCGCGGTTCTTTCGGCGGATTTGGGGCATCGACCCGCGCGGTATGCTCTGCCACATGTCTGCCCAGGGAGTGTTCTTGGTGTGCTGCCGCGAGGTCGACCTCGTGCGCGTCGCCAGCGCTGCCTGTTGTTCTGCCGCCTGACACCCGCCGCTCACCAGAGCCGGGCTGTCGCGTCGGCGCGCAGACCCTGACCTGGGTTCCTCGTGTTGGTGTGGCGGCTTTCCGGCCTGTCCGCAAGGAATCCCAGTGCCCACAGCGCAACCCGTTACCGCGCACTCTGTGCGATCGCCCGACGACGCTCGGCAACCGGCCGGCGCGGATGCGATCCCTGCGCCCGCGACCGCGCAGGGCCCTGCGACCGCCCAGGGCGCTGCCCCGGCCGATGCCAATGGCGGCACATCCCGGCCGGCCCGGCGCCGCCCGGACGCGGCCCGCGGCCAGGGCCAGTGGGCGCTGGGTCATCGGGAACCGTTGAATCCCAACGAGCGGATGAAGAAGGACGACGACGGGCTGCACTGCCGTGCGCGGATCGAGAACAGGTACCGCTACACCGGTTTCGACGGCATCGATCCGGGCGACCTGCGGGGCCGGTTCCGCTGGTGGGGGCTGTACACCCAGCGCGCGCCCGGCATCGACGGCGGCCGGACGGCGGTGCTGGAGCCGGAAGAGCTCGAGGACAAGTACTTCATGATGCGGATCCGCATCGACGGCGGGCAGCTGACGGCCGGTGCGCTGCGCACCATCGGTGAGGTCTCGACGAACTACGCGCGGGACACGGCCGATCTCACCGACCGGCAGAACGTGCAGTTGCACTGGGTGCGGATCGAGGACGTGCCGGACATCTGGCAGGCCGTCGAGGGCGTCGGGTTGAGCACCGCGGAAGCCTGCGGTGACGTCCCGCGGGTGATTCTCGGCTCGCCGCTGGCGGGCGTCGGGGCGGACGAGATCATCGACGGCACCCCGGCGGTCACCGAGATCCTCCGCCGCTTCATCGGCAGCGAGGAGTTCTCCAACCTGCCGCGCAAGTTCAAGACCGCCATCTCCGGCTCGCCGCGGCAGGATGTCGCCCACGAGATCCACGACATCGCGTTCGTCGGGGTCATCCACCCCGAGCACGGCCCAGGCTTCGACGTGTGGGTCGGCGGGGGGCTGTCCACCAACCCGATGCTCGGCCAGCGGCTGGGCGCCTGGGTGCCGCTGGCCGAGGTGTCGGACGTCTGGGCCGGCGTCATCTCCATCTTCCGCGACTACGGGTACCGGCGGCTGCGCAACCGCGCCCGGCTGAAATTCCTGGTCGCGGACTGGGGCGTGGCGAAGTTCCGAGAAGTCCTGCAGACCCAGTACCTGGGTCGCGTCCTGATCGACGGGCCGGCTCCGGAGCCGGTCGACGGACCCCGCGATCACGTCGGCGTGCACCCGCAGAACGACGGCCGGTTCTACGTCGGGGTCAACCCGACCGTCGGCCGGGTGTCGGGCGCCTTGCTGACCGGGCTGGCCGACCTGGTGGAGCAACACGGCTCCGACCGGATCCGGATGACCACCGACCAGGGCCTGGTGATCCTGGACATCGAGGCCGACCGGCTCGATTCCCTGGTGGCGGGCCTGGCGGAGTTGGGCCTTTCCGTCAAGCCGTCGACGTTCCGACGAAACATGATGGCCTGCACCGGGATCGAGTACTGCAAGCTCGCGATCGTGGAGACCAAGGCACGCGGCATCGCACTGGTCGACGAACTGGAGAAGCGGGTCGGCGACCTGGACGTGCCGCTGACGATCAACATCAACGGCTGCCCCAACGCCTGCGCCCGGACGCAGATCGCCGACATCGGGCTCAAGGGAATGATCGTCACCGACGCGAGCGGCGCGCAGGTGGACGGCTTCCAGGTGCACCTCGGCGGCGGCCTCGGCCTGGACGCCGGGTTCGGCAAGAAGGTGCGCGGGCACAAGGTGACCGGTGACGACCTGGCCGACTACGTCGAGCGGGTGGTGCGCCGGTTCGACGAGCAGCGGGACACCGGCGAACGGTTCGCCCAGTGGGTGGCCAGGGCCGACGAGACGGCGCTGCGGTGAGTGAGCGTGGAGATGAATCATGAGCGAGAACCGAGCCCCCGCGCAGTACTGCCCGTACTGCGGCGAGACGAACCTGTGGCCGCACGAGGATTCGCACGGCGCCTGGAGTTGCCGCGACTGCAACCGGGTGTTCGCGGTGCGATTCATCGGCATCGCCCGCCGGGAGCACCCCGCCCCGTCGGCCACCGCGCCGGAAACGGTGACGACGTGATCGCCGCCCAGCGCGGCGGCGCCGAGCTGGCTGCCATTGCCGACCGGGCGGCCGTCGAGCTGGCCGAGGCGCCGGCCGAGGAGATACTCCGGTGGGCGGCGGCGGAGTTCGGCAGCGGCCTGGCCGTCACCGCGTCGATGCAGGACTCCGTGCTGGTGCATCTCGCGGCCACGGCGCTGCCCGGAATCGACGTGCTGTTCCTGGAAACCGGGTATCACTTCATCGAGACCATCGGCACCGCAGACGCTGTCGAGGCCGTCTACCCGGTGACGCTGCGCCGGCTGCTGCCGCTGCAGACCGTCGCGGAGCAGGACGCCCAGTACGGCAAGGACCTGTTCGCGCGGGATCCCGACCTGTGCTGCGCGCTGCGCAAGGTGGCGCCGCTGAACCGCGCGCTGACCGGGTACGAGGCGTGGGCGACCGGCGTCCGCCGGGCCGAGTCGGTCAGCAGGGCGGACACCCCGGTCGTGCAGTTCGACGTCAAGCGGGGGAAGGTCAAGATCGCCCCGCTGGCCGCCTGGACCGATGCGGACGTCGATGCCTACATCACGGCGAACAACGTCCTGGTGAATCCGCTGCTGGGTCCGGACTACCCGTCGATCGGCTGCGAACCCTGCACCCGTCGGGTGCTGCCGGGACAGGACGCCAGGTCCGGTCGGTGGGCCGGGCTGGCCAAGACCGAATGCGGGATCAACGTATGACGAGCACCCGGGCCGCGCCGGCCGGGGCGACGGCGGCCGCGGCGGATCGACGGCCCGGGGCCACGCTGTGGCTCACCGGTCTGCCGAGCGCCGGCAAGACGACGCTCGCGGTGGCGCTCGCCGACGAGTTGCGGGCGCGCGGCGCCGACGTGGAGATCCTGGACGGCGACCAGGTCCGCACCCACCTGTCCGGGGGTCTCGGCTTCAGCCGGCAGGACCGGCAAATCCAGGTCACCCGTATCGGTTTCGTCGCCGAACTGCTGGCCAGGCACGGCGTCATCGTGCTGGTGCCGGTGATCGCGCCCTATGCCGACGCCCGGGACACGGTGCGCGCCCACCACGAGCAGCAGGGCAGCGTGCTGCTCCAGGTGCACCTTTCCACCCCGGTCGAGGTGTGCGCTGAGCGGGACGTCAAGGGCCTGTACGCCAAGGCTTTTCGCGGCGAGATCAGCTCGATGACCGGGGTGGACGATCCGTACGAGATCCCGGAGAACCCCGATCTGCGGATCGACACCTCAACGCTGGACCGGGACGCCGCGGTCGCCGCCCTGCTCGACCTGCTCACCGAACGGGGCCTGGTATGACGACGATCGAGAAGACCCCGGCCGCCCGGGTCGCCGGCCCGCACCTGCGGGCGCTGGAATCCGAGGCCATCCACATCCTGCGGGAGGTGGCCGGGCAGTTCGACAAGCCGGTGATCCTGTTTTCCGCGGGAAAGGACTCCGTGCTGGTGCTGCACCTGGCCCGGAAGGCGTTCTACCCGGCGCCGCTGCCGTTCTCGTTGCTGCACGTGGACACCGGGCACAACTTCCCCGAGGTGCTGGCCTTCCGGGATCGGGTGGTCGCGCAGGGCGGCCTGCGGCTGCAGGTCGCGCGCGTTCAGGACTGGATCGACGACGGCCGGCTGACCGAACGGCCGGACGGCACCCGGAACCCGTTGCAGACCGTGCCGCTGGTCGACACCATCGCCGAGCAGCGGTTCGACGCGGTGATCGGCGGCGCCCGCCGGGACGAGGAGCGGTCGCGGGCCAAGGAGCGGATCTTCTCGCTGCGCGACTCGTTCGGCGGCTGGGACCCACGCCGGCAACGCCCGGAACTGTGGGGGCTGTACAACGGCCGGCACGCGGCCGGCGAGCACGTGCGGGTGTTCCCGCTGTCCAACTGGACAGAACTGGACGTCTGGAACTACATCGAGACCGAGGGCATCGACCTGCCGGAGATCTACTACGCGCACGAGCGCGAGGTGTTCCAGCGGCAGGGCATGTGGCTGGCGCCCGGCGAGTGGGGCGGACCGAGCACGCGGGAAACGCTGCAGCGCCGGCAGGTCCGGTACCGGACCGTCGGCGACATGTCCTGCACCGGTGCCGTCGAGTCGAGCGCGACCGACGTCCGCGCCGTCATCGAGGAGATCATCGTCACCAGGATCACCGAGCGCGGCGCCACCCGGGCCGACGACCGGCTCGGCGAGGCCGCCATGGAAGACCGCAAGCGGGAGGGGTACTTCTGATGAGCGCAGCGGTCACGGCGGACGCCCACGAATTGGCTCAGGAGTTGACGACGGCAAGGGGGCTGCTTCGATTTGCCACCGCCGGTTCCGTCGATGACGGAAAGTCGACCCTGGTCGGGAGGTTGTTGCACGACTCCAAGTCTGTGTTGTCGGACACCCTGGACGCGGTGCAGCGCACGTCCGAGGCCAGAGGACTTGAAGCAGTTGATCTATCGCTGCTGGTCGACGGGTTGCGGGCCGAGCGTGAGCAGGGCATCACCATCGACGTCGCCTACCGGTACTTCGCCACCCCGTCGCGCACCTTCATCCTGGCCGACACCCCGGGTCACGTGCAGTACACCCGCAACACCGTGACCGGCGCGTCCACCGCCGACCTGGTGGTGATCCTGACCGACGCCCGCACCGGGGTCGTCGACCAGACCCGTCGGCACGCCGCGGTGGCCGCGCTGCTGGGCGTGCCGCACCTGTTGCTTGCCGTCAACAAGATCGACCTGGTCAATTTCGACCAACAGGTGTTCGACACCATCGCCGCCGAGTTCTGCGCCTACGCCCGGGAGCTCGGGATTCCCGAGGTCACCACAATCCCGATCTCGGCGCTGCACGGGGACAACGTGGTCACCCGGTCCGAACGGATCGGTTGGTACACCGGGCGGAGCGTCCTGGAGCACCTCGAGAACGTCGACCTGACCGACGATTCCGCCGACGGTTCGCTGAGATTCCCGGTGCAGTACGTGATCCGGCCGCGTTCGGACGAGTTGCCCGACTACCGCGGGTACGCCGGCCGGGTTGCCGCCGGTGCGGTCCGGCCGGGAGACGAAATCGTGGCGCTGCCTTCGGGTCTGCGCACCATCGTCACCACGATCGACACCGCCGACGGTGAAAAGGATGTCGCGGTTGCGGGCGAATCGGTCACCCTGCTGCTGGCCGACGACCTCGACCTGTCCCGCGGCGACCTGATTGCCGGTGTGCAGGACGCCCCGGCGCCGGTCACCGAATTCACCGCGACGGTTACCCAACTCGCCGAGCGTCCTGTGCGAGCGGGCACGAGAGCCCTGCTGCGGTACGGAACCTCGACCACCAGGGTGGTTGTCACCTCGATCGACCACCTGCTGGACATCGACACCCTGACCTATGTCGATGCCCCGGCAGCGTTGGCGCTCAATGACATCGCCCAGGTCACGCTGCGGACTGCCGAGGCGTTGCCGGTCGAGGCCTACCGTCCCGGCGGCGCCGTCGGTTCGCTGCTGATCATCGACCCGGCCGACGGCACCACGCTGTCGGCGGGCATGGTCGGCGACCGCCGGGCGGCATTGCACCACCCCCGGACCGCGAGTCGATCGGGATCCCCGGTCGTCACCACCACCACAGCTGGAGAGGAATCGGCATGACGAACCCGAGCACCACCTACCGGGTGCTGGCCCAGGAGCGATGTCCCCGACCGGCCTGTTCGGGCCGCGACATCGCCCTCATCCCCACCAACACCCATACCCCCGGCCCGTGAGGCCGGGAGTCTTCGCAAAGGACTCCTTCGTGTCGATCTTCCGCTCGTCCCTGCGCATCCGTCTCAAACCCGCCCGGGTGATCGCCGTCGCCGCCGTCGCCGCGATCGCGACCCTGGCCGCCGGGTGCTCCACCGGCAGCACCGCGGCTGACAGCAGCACGTCGTCAGCAGCCGCCTCGTCCGGCCCCGCTTCCGCGGCAGCCGGTTCTTCCGCTGCATCGGCGGGAACCAGCGCCGCCGACTCCAGCGCCGCAGCCGCGGCCGGCCCGTCGACGGCCGCCGATACCCTTCGCCTCGGTTACTTCCCGAACGTCACCCACGCTGCCGCAGTGCTCGGCGTCAAGGACGGCACGTTCCAGGACGCCCTCGGCAGCACCAAGCTCGAGACCTCGACCTTCAACGCCGGACCCGCAGCCATCGAGGCGCTGCTGTCCGGGGCCATCGACGCGACGTTCATCGGGCCGAGCCCCGCGATCAACGCTTTCGCCAAGTCCAACGGTGACGCCCTGCGGATCGTGGCCGGCGCGACCGAGAACGGCGCGGCGCTGGTGGTCAAGACCGACATCAACGGCCCGGCGGACCTGGCCGGCAAGACCCTGGCGACGCCACAGCTCGGTGGCACCCAGGACGTCGCGCTGCGGAAGTACCTGCTGGACAACGGGTTGAAGACGCAGACCACCGGTGGCAGCCAGGGTGAGGCCGACTACGTCGACATCGTCAGCCAGGACAACTCGCAGACCCTGGACCTGTTCAAGCAGGGTGCGATCGACGGTGCCTGGCTGCCGGAGCCGTGGGCGTCCCGGCTGGTGATCGAGGCGGGCGCGAAGACGCTGGTCGACGAGAAGACCCTGTGGCCGGACGAGAAGTTCCAGACCACGATCCTCATCTCATCCCGGCAGTTCCTGGCCGATCACCCGGACACCATCAACGCGCTGATCAAGGGCGAGGTCGCCGAGACCGAGAAGATCCAGGCGGATCCGGCCAAGGCGCAGACCGAGCTGAACTCGGCGATCGCCGAACTGACCGGCGGCAAGCCGTTGGCCGACACCACCATCCAGGCGGCCTTCGGGAACATCACGCCGACCTGGGATCCGCTGGCCTCGACGCTGACCCAGCTGGCGGCCAACGGCGTGACAGCGGGGACCCTGGCCGCCGCGCCAGACCTGAACGGGATCTACGACCTCCGCGAGCTGAACAAGGTGCTGGCCACTGCCGGGAAGCCCCCCGTCACTGCCGCCGCCCTCGGCCAGGAGTAAGGAGCGCTGAGATGACGACGCTCGTCGGCGAGTCTGATCTCGTCTACCACGACGACGACCCGCGGGTCGTGCCGCCGCTCCCCGTGCAGGATCACCGCGGGGAGGCCGCGGTCACCATCGACCGGGTGAGCAAGGTCTTCTCCGGCCGGCGCGGCAAGGTGGCCGCTCTGGACACCATCAGCCTGTCGGTGGCTCCCGGCGAGTTCGTCTGCCTGCTCGGCGCGTCCGGGTGCGGCAAGTCCACCCTGCTGAACCTGATCAGCAGGCTGGATTACCCGACCACCGGCACCGTGACCTCGGCCGGCCGGCCGGCGTTGATGTTTCAGGAGGCCGCGCTGTTCCCGTGGCTCACCGCCGGGCAGAACATCGCGCTGGCCCTGAAGTACGCGGGCGTCCCGCGCAAGCAGACCAAGGGCAGGATCGACGAGCTGCTGGACCTGGTGCGAATGTCCGGGCACGCCGATCGGCGGGTGCACGAGTTGTCCGGCGGCCAGCGGCAGCGGGTCGCGCTGGCCAGGGCGCTCGGCCAGAACAGCGACGTGCTGTTGATGGACGAGCCGTTCGCCGCGTTGGACGCCATCACCCGGGACGTCATGCATGACGAGCTGACCCGGGTCTGGAAGGCGACAGGGAACAGCATCATCTTCGTCACCCACAACGTCCGGGAGGCGGTTCGGCTGGGGCAGCGGGTGGTCCGGCTGTCCTCCCGCCCCGGTCGGGTGGTCGGCGAGTGGAGGGTGAACATCAAGGGCCCCAGGACGATCGAGCACCCGGAGGTCGGTGCGCTGGCCGCCGAGATCACCCTGCGGCTGCGAGAGGAGATCGCCAGCCATGCCCGGTGACCTGTCTGCTGGGGAGGTGCGCCGTGGCCGCCCTTGACGACTCGGTGATCACCAAGGAAGAGGTCGAACGGGAGGACACTGCCGCGGTCGGCGCCGGCCTGGACGTGCTGGAGGAACCGGATCGCAGCCGCGACCCCTGGTGGCGCAGGCTGGGCAGCTCGCTCGTCCCGCCGATCCTGGCGCTCGGCGTGGTGCTGGTGGTGTGGGAGATCGTCTACCTGCTCAAGCTGAAGCCGGAGGTGATGCTGCCGTCGCCGACCGCGGTCTGGGACGAGCTGCTCCGCCTGCTGCGGGGCGGCCAGGCGTGGCAGACGATCTGGACCAGCCTGTCCCGCGGGTTGCTCGGATTCGCGATGGCGATCGTCATCGGTGCCCCGATCGGGCTGGCCATCGCCCGGTTCGGCTGGTTGCGGGCGTCGGTCGGCCCGCTGTTGACCGGTCTGCAGTCGATGCCGTCGGTGGCCTGGGTGCCGCTGGCCATCCTGTGGTTCCAGATCAGCCCGGCGATGATCTACATGGTGGTGCTGCTGGGTGCGGTGCCGTCCATCGCCAATGGGTTGACTGCCGGGATCGATCAGGTGCCACCGCTGTACTCCCGGGTCGGGCACATCCTCGGCCTGGGTTGGTGGGGTCAGGCCCGGCACGTGTTGCTCCCGGCGGCGCTGCCGGGCTTCCTGGCCGGACTTCGGCAGGGCTGGGCGTTCTCCTGGCGGTCGCTGATGGCGGCCGAGTTGATCGTGACGTCGTCCAAGTTGGGCTTCGGTCTCGGCCAGCTGATGAACCAGGGCCGGGACCTGTCCGATGCCCCGCTGCTCTACGCGGGTCTGATCCTGATCTTCGTGGTCGGTGTCGGCGTCGAGATGATCATGTTCCGGCCGTTGGAGCGAGCCATCCTGGACGCCCGCGGCCTGTCCACCAAGAAGCGATGACCAGTGCGGGGCTAGCCTTGAAACCATGGTCATCGCCGGGCTGCCGCCACTGATCGGACTTGCCCACGGGAGCCGCGACCCCCGGGCCGCACGAATGATCGCCGCCGTCATGTGCGCCGTTTCGGACCTGCGACCCGGGCTGGTCGCGGTTCCGGCATTTCTCGATCTGACTGAACCGGACCTGACGGCGGCGGTCCGGGCGCTGCAGGACGGCGTGCTGGTAGAGGGCCGCGGCCCGGCGGCGGAGGCGATCGTGCTGCCGTTGCTGTTCTCCGAGGCGTTTCATGCCCGGGTGGACGCACCGACCGCCGTGGTTCAGGCCGAGGAGGCAACTGGGGTGCGGCTGCGGCTGGGCGAGATCCTCGGAATGGGTGAGGACGTGTTGCTGGCGCTGCAGGATTCCGCCGGCCGCGCGCACATCGCCGCGCACGAGGCCATCCTGCTGCTGGCAGTCGGATCCAGCCGGGAAGAGGCCAACGTCGACGTGCACGACCTGGCCGACCGGTGGAGCCGCCGGCGCCCCGGGCCCGTGTGGGCGGGTTTCGCCACCACCGGCGAACCGCAGGCCTCCGCAGTGCTGGCCAGGGCGACCGCCGCGCGGCACCGGATCGGGGTGGTGCCGTTGTTCCTCGCGCCCGGGCTGCTGCTGGACGGGGTTGCGCGGGAGGCCATGGCCATCGACGCGGAGGTGGCGGAGCCGCTGGGCATCGCGCTGGCCGGTGTGGTGTTGCAGCGGTATGACGAGGCGGTGGCGGCGGCCCGGGCCTACTGAATCGTCGTGCCGGTCCCTGCCCCACTAGTTCCCGGTGAGCACGACGATGATGAAGACGATGAGCGCGATGCCGACGATGGCGGCCACCGCGACCGTGCCCCAGAACATCACCTTCGGCCGGGCCTCGACCTCGGCGCCGATCCACTCCAACTCCTCGGCAGGGGAGCGATGGTGCTCTTGCGCGTCGGCTGGTTGATCGTCTCCGGGAGTTGTTGTCACGATCCGGAGTCTAATCGGCCGCGGCCGGCGAGCGCGGTCCGCCACAGGTGCATGCCGGCGTAGGAGCGGAACGGTTGCCAGGCCTTCGCTCGCGTGGTGAGTGCGGCCCGGGTGGCGGGCAGCCCCAGCAGCGCGGCGCCGTTGCGGAGTACCAGGTCTCCGGTCAGCAGCACGTCGGGGTCGCCGAGCAGTCGCATGGCGACATACCCCGCGGTCCACGGGCCGATCCCGGGTCGCGCGATGAGAGCGGTGGTCAGGTCGGCGGTGGTGCGACCGGCGTCGACCAGCAGCGAGCCGTCGGCCATGGCGGCTGCCACGTCGCACACGGCCTGCGCCCGGCGGCGGGGGCCGGCGATGAGGCCGGGTCCGAGGTCGGCAATGGCCCGCGCGGTGGGGAACAGGTGGGTCAGGTCGTCATCGGGGGTCGGTACCCGGTCGTCGGCGGGCGTCGGGAGCCGGTCATCGGCGGCCACCACCAGTCGGGCGGCGGCGGTCTGCGCGCCGGCGACGGACACCTGCTGTCCGAGCATCGCCCGGATGAGCATTTCGGGCCCGTCGACGGCGCCGGGGACGCGGACTCCCGGCGTCGCCCGCACGGCGGCGGCCAGCGCGGGGTCGGCCGCCAGAGTGGCGTCGATACGGTGGGGGTCGGCATCGAGGTCCAGGAGCCTGCGGCAGTGGGCGGTCGCGACCGGTAGATCGGCGGGATCATCGAGCCGGAACCGGGCCGTGATCCGGGGGCCGGCAGGGGGCGTGTGGTGGTTCGTCTGCCCGGTTTCCGGGAGCGTGACGGCGACGGTTCCGGCGCCGGACGGGAGTCGCAGCGAGCGGAAATAGGTGCGGCCGCGAACGAATTCCACCCCGGGCACCGAGTGGGTGGCCAGGAAGGACAGCATTGCGTCGGTGGCGAACGGTGCGGCCACCGGAAGGTCCAGCGTCGTCGAACGGTCCACTGGCACGTGACCACTGTGCCAGGACGGTCCTGTGCTCCTTCCGCGACTGCGTCCCAGTTTGCTGCCGCGTGCCACCATGTGGTCGTGACGATCGACCCCGGCCCGGTGCCCGCAGGTCCGGACAACATCGCAGCGTCCGCCCCACCCTCCCGCTGGGAACTGACCGTGACGGGGGAGCGCTGGGACTTCTACGTCGACCGGTTCACCCGCGAGTACGACAACGGGGTTGATCTGGAGGGCGAGGCGCGGTTCATCGACGTCATCGCCCCGCGCGCGGCCCGGGTGCTCGACGCGGGCTGCGGCACCGGTCGGATTACCGCCGCGCTCCATCGGATGGGGCATCGTGTGCTCGGTGCCGACCGCGACCCGGGATTGATCGCCATCGCGATCGAGCGTTACCCGGGACCGCTGTTCCACTGTACTGACTTGTTGCTCCTGACGCCCGAGATACTCAGCGCCGCAGGGGGTCCGGACACTCTGGACGTCGTTGTGCTGGCCGGAAACGTGATGGTCTACCTGGCGCCGGGTACCGAACGCGCCGTCCTGGAGGTGCTCGCGGGTCTGCTGGCGCCGGGTGGCCGGATTGTCACCGGTTTCGCCGCCGACCGGGACTACCGGGTGGACGACCTTGACCGGGACGCACGGTCGCTCGAGCTGCAGGTCGAACACCGGTTCGCTACCTGGCACTTGGATCCGTGGGTCGGCGGCGCTGACTGGGCGGTGACCGTGCTGCGCAAGGCGGGATGAGGCAGAGCGCCGGGTCCGGCGGGGGTAGCGCCCCGGCGGCGACCGTAGACTGACACCTCGTGAGTCTGACCCTCGGCATCGTCGGCCTGCCCAATGTGGGCAAGTCCACCGTGTTCAACGCCCTGACCCGTGCCAACGTGCTGGCGGCGAACTATCCGTTCGCCACCATCGAGCCGAATGTCGGGGTCGTGCCCATCCCGGACCCGCGCCTGGATCAATTGGCCGCGGTGTTCCATTCGGTGAAGATCGTGCCTGCGACGGTGTCTTTCGTCGACATCGCCGGCATCGTCAAAGGGGCGAGTGAGGGCGCCGGGCTGGGTAACAAGTTCCTGGCCAACATCCGTGAGGCGGACGCGATCTGCCAGGTGGTGCGGGTGTTCGCCGACGATGACGTCGTGCACGTCGACGGCCGGGTGGATCCGTTGGCGGACGTCGAAACAGTGAACACCGAGCTGATTCTCGCCGACCTGCAGACGCTGGAGAAGGCGATCCCGCGGCTGGAAAAGGAGGCTCGCAACGCAAAGGACCGCAGGCCGATCCTGGAGTCCGCGCAGGCGGCGAATGCCGTGCTGGACCAGGGGAGGACATTGTTCTCGGCTCGGGCGACGGTCGATCTCGTTGCACTGAAGGAGCTTTCGCTGTTGACGGCGAAGCCTTTCCTGTATGTCTTCAACGCCGATGAGGCCGTGCTGACCGATGACGCTCGGCGCGCGGAGCTGGCGGCCGCTGTGGCACCGGCGGACAGTGTTTTCCTGGATGCAAAGGTCGAGTCCGAATTGCTGGAGCTGGACGCGGAATCCGCGGCTGAGTTGTTGGAGTCCGTCGGGCAGTCCGAACCGGGCTTGCATGCGTTGGCGAGGGCGGGCTTTCACACCCTCGGTCTGCAGACGTACCTGACGGCGGGGCCGAAGGAATCCCGCGCGTGGACCATCAAGAAGGGCGCGACCGCCCCGCAGGCGGCGGGCGTGATTCACACCGACTTCGAACGCGGGTTCATCAAGGCGGAAGTCGTGTCATTCGCCGATCTGACGGCCGCCGGATCGATGGCCGCCGCCAAGGCCGCGGGCCGAGTGCGCATCGAGGGCAAGGATTATCTGATGTCCGACGGGGACGTCGTCGAGTTCCGCTTCAACGTTTGAGCGGTCGGATTCATCGGCGATGCGACAAGGGCGGCGTCACAGCCACTGACCTCCGTGACGACGCGTGCCGGCGGCGCTCGCGCTTCCCGTTCTCTGCCGACTTGGCGTGATATACGGCCACGGCCGCTGAACTCGGCACCGGTACGCGGCCTCGCTTCCGTGTGGAATCCTAACTCGAATGAATAGCCCGAGATTGCCCGAGTTGCTCGGCATTGGGCCATGCACTGACGCACCGGAGTTTCGCAATGGTGATTGGCGCACCAGCTGGATCTCCTGACGTTTCCGTGGGTCATTTTCGGCCGGGGAGTTCGAGTTCGAGTCCGCCGCGGGTGAGCATGGCCATGGCGATGAGGGCTTCGGGTGA
>Ga0208588_1000015_pt1 | contig 53937 bp, 49 predicted proteins | sample NGESurshal092012_8_FD_184483 | JGI IMG/M metagenome (GOLD analysis project Ga0208588, IMG submission 184483) | Arctic peat soil microbial communities from Barrow, Alaska - NGEE Surface sample 415-3 shallow-092012 (SPAdes) | ecosystem: Environmental > Terrestrial > Soil > Wetlands > Peat ...
AACGGGGTGCTGCTGTGCCGCCGGCATCACACCGAAATCCACTTCGGTCACTGGGAAATCGTGTTCGCCGCGGACGGAGTCCCCGAATTCATCCCACCACAGTGGGTCGACCCGGCGCGCACACCCAGACGCAACACCTCCCACCACCTCACCCAAATCCTGCGAACCTGACCACCGCTGGATGGCCGCGGCGCAGGAATCCGCACCACCTCACCGAAATTCCTGCGAACGTGACCCGCTCGTGCCTATCCCAACGGCGAGAGGGAGCCGACACAGCCGACACGGACCCGCTCCTGGGGTCGTGTGTTCGCTTGCTGGTTGCCGCAACACGGAAAGGGCATTGCTCAAGCCAGAAGCACGACCGCAAGCTCGGCGGGCCTCCGTCAGATCTCCGGCTGGGTCTCCTGCAGCACCAACCCGTGCGCCGCCGCGAACAGCACCGCCTGCTCCACATCAACAATGGCGCCAGCCAGCCGGGCACCCACCCACAGCCCGGCCTCCGCGCGTGCGCCGCGCAGGTCCGCCCCGGTCAGATCCAACCCTTCGGCCCGCGCCCCACTCAGGTCCGCGCCACGCAGGTTGCAGCCGGACATGTTCGCGCCCACGAGATTCGCCTCCCGCAGGCGCAGGCCCGACAGATCCGTCCCGGTCAGCTTGGCGCCGGCCAGCGACACCAGGGTGAGGTCGCAGCCGCGCAGCGTCAGCGGCAGCAGCCGGCAGTCGGTGAAGGTCGAGCCGGTCAGCCGGCACCCGGTCAGCGACGCCCCATGCAGCGCCGACCGTTCGAACGTGCACGACACGAACGAGCTCGCCTGGTGGACGCTGCCGTACAGCTCGGTGCCGACGAACCGGCAGCGCTCGAATGACGCCCGCCGGGTGCGGACATCGACCAGCGAGGCGTCGGTGAAGTCGCAGCCAGTGAACGAGATCTCCTCCAGCGTCTCGCCCGCCAGGTCGACATCGGCGAAATCCTCGTCCGTATAGGAGCTTTCGGTGAGTTGCAGGGTCATCGCGTCAGTGGAAGAAGTGCCGGGTACCGGTGAGGTACATGCTGACGCCGGCGGCCTCGGCGGCCGCGATCACCTCGGTGTCGCGGACCGACCCACCCGGCTGCACGACGGCGCGTACCCCGCCGGCGATGAGGATCTCCAGGCCGTCGGCGAACGGGAAGAACGCGTCCGACGCGCCGACCGAACCGGCGGACCGCTCCCCCGCCCGTTCGACGGCCAGCCGCGCCGAGTCGACCCGGTTCACCTGGCCCATCCCGATGCCGACGCTGGCGCCGTTCCTGGCCAGCAGGATGGCGTTGGATTTCACCGAACGGCAAGCGCGCCAGGCGACCTCGAGGTCGACCAGGGTGGCTGAGTCCGCGGCGGGGCCGGCGGCCAGGGTCCAGCCGGCCGGGTCGTCGCCGGGGGCGTCGATCCGGTCCCGCCACTGCGCCAGGATCCCGCCGGAGATGCCGCGGAAATCGACCGGGTCAGGCGCGGTCCCGACCGGCATCACCAGCAGCCGGATGTTCTTCTTCCGGGTCAGCACGGCCACCGCGTCGTCGGAGAATCCCGGCGCGAGAAGGACTTCGGTGAAGACCTCGGCCACCTGCTCGGCCATCGCCAGCGTCACCGGCCGGTTGACCGCGATCACCCCGCCGTACGCCGAGACCGGATCGCAGGCGTGCGCGCGCTGGTGCGCAAGAGCCACCGCGTCGTCCGCGCCACCGGGCACCGCTGCGATGCCACACGGGTTGGCGTGCTTGATGATCGCCACTGCCGGGTCGGTGAAGTCGTTCGCCGCGCGCCACGCCGCATCGACGTCGACGTAGTTGTTGTAGCTCATCTCCTTGCCGTGCAACTGTTCCGCGGACGCCAAGCCCGGCCGCCAGTGCCGGTAGAGCGCGGCGCGCTGGTGCGGGTTCTCGCCGTACCGCAGCGCCGAGACCTTCTCCCAGGTGGCTCCGGTCCACTCCGGCCAGCCGTCGTCGGACCCGACCACGTCGTTGAGGTAGGACGCCACTGCGACGTCGTAGGCGGCGGTGTGCGCGAACGCCGCGGCGGCCAGCCTGGTGCGCTCGGGCAGGGTGAAACCACCTGCCGCGATGGCCTTCTCGATTTCCGGATACCGCGCGGGATCGACCACGACCGCCACCGACGGATGATTCTTGGCCGCCGCCCGGATCATCGCGGGGCCGCCGATGTCGATCTGCTCCACGCACTCGTCCTGCGACGCACCGGCGGCGACCGTTTCCCGGAACGGATACAGGTTCACCACCAGCAGCTCGAACGGCGCGATCCCCAGGTCGGCGATCTGTTGCAGGTGCGCGGGCAGCCGGGTGTCGGCCAGCAGCCCACCGTGGATCGACGGATGCAGCGTCTTCACCCGGCCGTCCAGGCACTCCGGGAACCCGGTGACCTCCTCGACCGGCGTCACCGGCAGGCCCGCATCGGCGATGGCGCGCGCGGAGCCACCGGTGGACACCAGCTCGACACCGGCGGCCACCAGCGTGCCGGCCAGCTCGATCAGGCCGGTCTTGTCCGACACCGACACCAGCGCCCGCCGGATCGGCCGCCGGCCCTCGTCGTCGAGCCCGCCAGTTGGCCCGGACCCACCCGTCACCGCTTCCGCCGTCATCCGACGCTCACCTTTCGTCCGGTCACCGTGTAGGACGCCCTGGTCAGCGCCGCAACGACCTCGACCAGCAGCGTTCGCTCGGCCACCTTGATCCGTTCGTGCAGGGCCTGGGCGTCGTCGTCGTCGTGCACCGGGACCGCTCGCTGCGCGACGATCGGTCCGGCGTCGACGCCGCCGTCGACCAGGAAGACGGTGCAACCGGTCAACTTGACGCCGTGCGCGAGCGCGTCGGCCGGGGCGTGCATGCCCGGGAAAGCGGGCAGCAGCGAGGGGTGCGCGTTGACCACCCGGTCCGGGAAGGCGGCCAGGAACACCGGACCGACCAGCTTCATGAACCCGGCCAGCACGACGAGATCCGTGTTGAAAGACCCGGTCTTCACCGCGAGCGACCGGTTCCAGGCCTCCCGGCCGGGATGGTCGGCGATCCGGCAGCTGAACGTCGGGACGCCGGCCGCGGCGGCCCGGTCGAGCGCAACGCAGGTGGCGCGGTCGGATCCGACGGCGGCGATCCGGTACGGCTTGGGATCTGGATCGTCCAGCAGCGCCTGCAGCAGCGTGCCGGCGCCGGACGCGAGCACCACCACATTCTTGACCCCCCGAGCCGCCGGCCCCGGGAACGCACCGGCCGCACTCGCCGCTGCGGACGCCGCGCCGGGCGACGGCGCCGCCACGCCGGGCGACGGCGCCAATCGGCCGGTCGACTGCGCCGATGGGGCGGGGGGCACGGTGGTCACCGTTCTTTCCGTCGGCGGCGGGCGGGCGGGTTCAGGGTAGTTGGCGGCGAGCCGGTTCATGTCGCCGCCCTTTCACCGGATCCGAACAGCCGGTCGCCGCTCGGATCGCGCCGGCCACCGAGGGTCGGGGTATCAGCGTGCCCACCGAAACGGTCTCGATGATGAGACCACACCGGGGCATGTTGCTGAGCCGAGTGAGCCGATTACGGTAAGCGACAGGCCACCGACCTCAAAGGGGTGAAGTGCCGCGATGACCAACCAGGCAGAACAGCCGTCGACCGGCGAGCCGCCCCGACATGGCCGGCACCGCGACCGGAGCCGGAATCGCACGCTGACGATCATCGCCGTCGTGGTCGCCGTCGTCGCCGCGGCCGCGGTGACAACCTGGCTCGTCGTCGACCGGTCCGGCACCGCGGCGACCACCGCGGCCGCCCCGTCGTCGGCGACCGCTACTCGCCCAGGCTCCAGCCCGCTCGACGTCACATCGCCGTCACCCAGCCGATCAACGCCGGCCGGCCCGGCCGCGCCCCCCGGCGCCACCGGTTGCCCATTGCCGGGCGGCACTCTGACGGTCGCGGCGGCACCGGAGATCGCCGGCGTGTTGAGCCAGATCACCAGCGGGGCGGCGGGAATCGGGCAGGGCTGCACGGTGACCGTCACGCCGACGGAGCCGACGGCAGTCGTCGCCACGGGCGGGGCCGGGATCGACGTGTGGATCCCCGACTCGTCAATCTGGATCGAGCGGGCCGCCGCGGCCGCCATGACAGCCCCGGCCCACCACCCGTCGATCGCCAGCAGCCCGGTGGTTCTGGCGCTGCCGGCCGCGACCGCCGCCCGGCTCACCGGGGGCGGAACACCCGGCGTGGCAGCCATTCTCGGTACCAGGCTGACGGCAAGCCCGGTCCGGGTCGGGTTGCCCGACCCGCAGCAGTCGGCGGAGGCGGTCGGCGCGATCCTCGGTGCGCGGGCCGTCGTCACGGGCACCCCGGACGCGCGGGCGGCGCTGACCTGGGCGGTGCGGTCCGGTCCACCCGGCCTGCCGATCGATGACGACGCCCTGTTGACCGGCTTGGCCACCGACCCGAACACCGCGGTCCCGGTCACCGAACGGGCGGTCGTCGCGCACAACGGCGCCGCCGGGTCAGCGGGTGTGGTGGCCGTCTACCCCGGGACGGGTGGGGTGGCGATGGATTTCCCCGTGGTCACTCTGACCACCGACCAGCAGGCGGTCGCCGCGGCGGACGATCTCGCCACCGTGCTCGCCGACGCACCCGCCCAGACCGCGTTACAGGCCGCCGGATTCCGGGCTCCGGACGGATCGGCGGGGCCCGGCCTCGGTGCGAACCTCGGGGTGAACCCGGCCATCGTCGTGGCCTCACCGGTGCCGTCCCTGCAGACCGTGGACGACACCATCCGCAGCGTGCAGATCACCAACGAACCCTCCAGGATGCTCGCCGTCATGGACATCTCCGGCTCGATGGAGAGCGCGGTCCCGGGCTCGAACGGGGCCACCAGGATGGACCTGGCCAACGAGGCCGCGACCCGCGGCCTCAGCCTGTATCCGGGCGACAGCGAGATCGGGTTGTGGGTGTTCTCCCGGACGCTCACCCCGGACAGCGATCATCGCGAACTGATCCCGGTGAGCACCCTGGGGCCGGACGGCCAGGGCGGATCGGGGGCGCAACGACTGGCGCAGGCGCTGGCCGGCATCCAGGCGATTCCCGACGGCGGCACCGGGCTGTACGACACCGTGCTGGACGCCGTCCGGACGATGCGCGCCGGGTGGGACCCGACGAAAGTGAACGCCGTGCTCATCCTGTCAGACGGGATGAACGACGACGCCGGCAGCATCAGCCTGGACGGACTGCTCAGCACGCTGACCGCCGAGCAGGACCCCGACAAGCCGGTTCCGGTGATCTCCATCGCGTTCGGCCCGGACAGCGACGTGCAGGCGCTGAGCCAGATCAGCCGGGCGACCGGCGGGGCCGCCTACGAGTCCCGCGATCCCCGGCAGATCGGCGAGATCTTCCTCGACGCCGTCGGGCAGCGCCTGTGCCGGCCGAGTTGCTGAACCGGCCGAGTTGCTGAACCCACCGAGTTGGTGAAGCGGCGGAGTTGGTGAGCCGCTCTCGTCGCGCCGCGACCGGCGATCCCCGGCAGGGTTAGCCCGGCGGGCGACCGGCTTGTCGGCGTCTCGGGGTGCAGCACCGACGTCGTCACGCTCGTCCTGTGGCCCCTCGATGGCAGCGGGCCGGTGAGTGACCACCTCGCGGAGCCGGCGACCGCGGCCTCGGTCAACCGATTCGACGGGGACGCCCTGCTCGCCGAATACGCTGACCAGGCGGGCGTCCGGGGCGTCACCCGCCGCGTCGATCCGATCACGGGTGAGACGGAGTCGTTCCCCGGCGTGTTCGCGTTCCTACCGACCGATGATCCGCAGGTCGTCGTGGCCGTGTATGACGACGGCAGTGCCCCGGCGACCCTCGGCCTGTACGACACGGCGCGCCGGGCACCGGCCGGACCTCGGGTCGATCCGGGCATCGGCATCGACACCTTCGGGTCGAACGGCCGGGTGGCCGTCGTCGCGTGCTGCTGGGACCAGCAGCACGTGCGGTCGGTCGACCTCCGCACCGGTGAGGCCGTCGGATGGTCCGAGGACACCACAGGTCAACAGGGGCCGACCAACATGGTGCTCGTCGACGACGAGGCCTACGTGTCCTGGCTCGTCAAAGGTGCGCTCATCCAGTGGTCGATTCGGCGCCGCGACGTGCGGACGGGGGAGGTGCTGGCAACCAGTCCGGCCGGCTACCAGGTGGTGGCGGCCAACGGCGGCCGCGTGGTCGCTGCCACCACGGACGGTCGCATCGCCGAACTGGATCCCGGGACGCTGCAGCCGATCGGGCCGCCGTTCCCCGATACCAGCGGGCCCATCATCACACTCGCCATCGACGACTCCGGGCGCCGACTGCGGGCCAGTGGTCAGGACGACTCGACGCGCTTTTACGACATCGCGACGCGGACCCCGCTGGGCGACCCGGTCGACACCGACCCGCGGTCCGGAAGCGCCGCGCTGCGCGGCGACGGCCTGCAGGCCGCCGCCGGAACCGGAAGCGGACTGGTCATCTGGGACCTCGACCCGGCGCACTGGGAGAGCGCGGCCTGTGAGCTTGCTGGGGGCAATCTCACGCGAGACGAGTGGAACCGCTACCTCGGCGACCTCGCCGTGTACTCAGCGACCTGCCCGCACTACCCGGCCGGATGAGGCGCCGCACCGATGGATGCATCACGCCCGGACGGCGGCCACAAACCTCACGCCCCGGTGATCCTGGGGACCGGTGAACGCTCGTCCGCCGCAGCTTCGACGCCGTCCGGCTGGTCATCGGCGGCGTCCAGATCTGCTGCCGCGTCGTCGGGCGCGTCGTCATCCGTCGGACCTTGATCAGTGAGGTCGTCGTCCTCGACCGCGTCGGCGGCGTCGGTGCGGACCCGAGTGCCCGGGCGGTGGGCCTTGACGGTCCGCGCGGCAGGTTCGGCGACCGGCCGGTCGAGCCGCCAGGGCACGGTCCGACTGCCGGTGATGACCGCGACGGTCACGGCCACCACGCCGACGGCGGCGGCAATCACGGCGCCGAGCAGCAGGGGCGGCACCCCGATCGTGGACCAGCGGCCGTCCCCCACCCCGCCGCGGGCGATGCCGGCGAGCGCGGCCAGGCCGGCTCCGGTGAGGACGGCACCCAGCGCGGCGGCCAGCACCCGTTCGGCTCTGGTGTCCAGGTGCCGGATCGCCGGGCGGGCCAGCAGGTACCCCGCGACGACCGGCACCGCGAGGAAGGCCAGCCCGACAACCGACCGTCCCGACTGATCCGGGGCCGCCGCCAGCAGCGGCACGGCGGGCAGGTCCACCGTCGACGTGGCGAATGGCGAGTAGGTGCCGGGACCGATCTCGAACCCGACGCCGCTGAGGTAGCCGGCGCCGGCGATGACCGCGTTCGGCACGTAGGCCAGCCCGAGCATGGCCATCCCCAGCCCGTCCATCCAGGACGGCGCGGCGGTGGCGGCGACCTCGACGGCCGACCCGAAGTGGCCGATCAGACCGACCGAAACGGCGATTCCGCCGCCGGCGATGAGCACGCCGATCCCGATCCCGCCACCCCGTACGCCGAGCCGAGCCCAGCCCGGCGCGACGTCGGTCCACCAGTCGTGCCAGGCCGATTCGCTGCGGAGCATCCCGGCCGTGGTGGCCAGGAAGGCCAGGGTGAACGGCACCCACACCCAACCGGCGGGGACCGCGTCCGCCGGACCGAACGCGCGGGTGGTGGCGGCCACGACAAGTCCGTAGACAGCGGCTGTGATCAGCACCGACACGGTTTCCTGGTAGCGACCGTCCGGCAGGAAACGGCCGCGACGTGCCGTGGAACTCAGCAGGGTGGCGATCGCCAGGGTGAGCAACAGGGGCGCCAGGTCCAGGGCGACCCCGCCGATGACGACGGGCATCAGATTCGCCGACGCGAAGGCCACCACTCCGCCGCGTAGTGCTACGGCAACATCGGTGCCCGACGAGGGGGTGACGGCCCACAGCACCAGCGAGAGCCCGGCGGTCAGGATCAACCCGGACACCGCCACCGCGGCCCCCCGGACAGCGGCCGCACCCGCGACAAGCCCGACGGGGGTGGATGGATATCCGGCGGACTCGATCGCAGCAGGGCGTTCCGGAGCCGGCTGACGGATCACCCCGCCACTGTCACACGAGCGTCCCGTCGTCGTGGCCAGGCACGCCGCCGGCCCGGCAGATCACCGCTGCGGACCAGCACCCGGGGGCGGAATGGATGCCGCCGGTTCTGGATTCGCCGGCGCCGCCGCGCGCCCGGACTGCTCGCCGCCCTGGGAGTCAGCCGTCTCGTCAGGAGCCGAGGGCTCGTCCACGCCGACGGGTGTCCCGTCACCCGGGCCGTTGGTTGCCGTGCCGCTGGTTGCCGTGCCGCTGGTTTCTGTGCTGTTGGTTTCTGTGCTGTTGGTTTCTGTGCCGACGACGACCTGTGGTCCGGTGGCCGGTTCGTCCCGGTACGGGAGTGGTGCCGGCGGACCGGAGTACGCCGCGGGGTTGGCGTACCGATCGGCGGCGGGATACTCGGCGGCGGTCGCGGCCGCGCCGACCGGCGATGACCACGGCGGGCCGCCGACCGACCAAGCGGCCGGGGCCGGCTGGGCCACCGGGGAGGCCGGCTGGGCCATCGGGGAGGCCGGCTGGGCCATCGAGGAGGTCGGCGAGGCGACCGGGGAGGCCGGCTGTCCGGCGACCGTCGGAACCGCTGTTCGACCCGCGCCCACGACGTAGGCGCCGATGGCCACGACCGCCTGGACGATCCCGAAGACGACCAGCAGGATCGCGCCGAGTCCCCTTGTCACCTGGTTGGGGTTGGCGAACAATTCGAACGATCCTGGGACGCCCAGCGACACGATGGCGCCGACCGCCCCGCCGACGGACACCGCAGCGACCGCCAGCCGGGATACCTCACCGCCGGGCAGGAAGGCGGCCAGGGCCAACAACCCGGCAATCAGCAACAGGATCGGCACATAGGCGGGGCCGACCGCGAAAACAGACAGGCTGGCGGAGCTGAGGCCCGCAGCCCGCGCCGACACCTCGGGCAGGAAGCCGAGAACGAAGTTCACCGCACCGAGCAGGGCCACGGCCAGACCCAGCAGCCTGGCTGCTCCGAGCGTCCTGGGCGGCCCGGCAAGTCCGTTCGGTCGTGGCGAGCCGGGAGCTCCCGGGCCGGTGGTCAGGATGGTCGGGCCGGTGTCCCGGCGCGCGTTGTCCTGGTCCCACCCGGTGCTCGGCCACCCGTACGGGGATTGCCCTGAGCCTGCTGCGGCCGGGCCGGCCGAGTACGGGGCTTGACCCGCGGCATACGGGCCGGGATAGCCGCTGGTGGCGTACCCGGCCCCGATCGGGTACCCGGACGGTCCGGCCTGCTCGCCGGCCGCACCCGGGTAGGGCGCACCCGGGTAAGGCGCACCCGGGTAGGGCGCACCCGGGTAGGGCGCCCCGCCCGGCTGCTGTCCCGCGCCCGGCCGGGCAGCACCTCCGAACTGGCCGGAAGGCCGTTCGGATGCCCACCGTGCGGCCGGCTGCGGCTGCCCGTCATTGCCGTGCGGACCGCTCATCGTCGCAACACCCCTCGTTCGACTGGATGGTCTCTGGTCGAACGTACCGACGGACGGCCGCGTGCGATCAGCCGATCGCGGCGCGCAACAACCGGGCGGTCTCGGACGGGGTCTTGCCGACCTTGACGCCGACCGCCTCGAGGGCTTCCTTCTTCGCCTGCGCGGTGCCGGCGGATCCGGACACGATGGCGCCGGCGTGGCCCATCGTCTTGCCCTCGGGGGCGGTGAAACCGGCGACGTACCCGACGACGGGCTTGCTGACGTTGTCGGCGATGAACGCGGCCGCGCGTTCCTCCGCGTCACCGCCGATCTCACCGATCATCACAATCGCGTCGGTGTCGTCGTCGGCCTCGAAGGCCTGCAGCGCATCGATGTGGGTGGTCCCGATGATCGGGTCACCGCCGATGCCGATCGCCGAGGAGAACCCGAGATCCCTTAGCTCGTACATCATCTGGTAGGTCAGGGTGCCGGACTTGGACACCAGTCCCACCCGGCCGGGACCGGTGATGTTGGCCGGGATGATGCCCGCGTTCGACTTCCCGGGCGAGATGATCCCCGGGCAGTTCGGGCCGATGATCCGGGTTTTGTTGCCGGTCGCCACGGCATGTGCCCAGGCGATCGCGGAGTCGTGGACCGGGACGCCCTCGGTGATCACCACGGCCAGAGCGATACCGGCATCGATCGCCTCGATGATGGCGTCCTTGGTGAAGGCCGGCGGCACGAACAGCACCGTCGTATTCGCACCGGTCTGCTCCATGGCCTCCGCCACCGAGCCGAACACCGGCTGCGCCGATCCGTCGAAATCGACTGTGCTACCGGCCTTTCGGGCATTCACCCCACCGACGATCATCGTCCCGGAGGCCAGCATCCGGCGGGTGTGCTTGGTGCCCTCGGAACCGGTCATGCCCTGCACGATGACGCGCGAGGATTCGTTCAGAAAGATTGCCATCGGGTCAGACTCCTGTGCTGTTCAGTGCTGCTGCAGCGAGTTCAGCGGCCTTGTCGGCGCCTTGGTCCATCGTTTCGGCCAGCGTGACCAGCGGGTGCGCGGCCTCGCCCAGAATCCGACGGCCCTCCTCGACGTTGTTGCCGTCGAGGCGCACGACCAGCGGCTTGCTCGCCTCGTCGCCCAGCAGCTGCAGGGCTCCGACAATGCCGTTGGCGACCGCGTCACAGGAGGTAATACCGCCGAACACGTTCACGAACACCGACCTGACGTCCGGGTCGGTCAGGATGATGTCCAGCCCGTTGGCCATCACCTCGGCGCTCGCGCCACCGCCGATGTCCAGGAAGTTCGCCGGCGACACACTGTTTCCACCCCCCAGGGAATACGCCTCGCCGGCGTACGCGACCACGTCCAGGGTGGACATCACCAATCCGGCACCGTTACCGATCACGCCGACCTGCCCGTCGAGCTTGACGTAGTTCAGGCCCTTCTCTTTCGCCCGCACCTCGAGCTGGTTCTCCGCGGCGCTGTCCTCGAGAGCGGCGTGCTCCGGGTGCCGGAACGCCGCGTTCTCGTCGAGAGTGACCTTGCCGTCCAGCGCCAGCACGATCCCGTCCGGGGTCTTGACCAGCGGGTTGACCTCGACCAGGGTGGCGTCCTCGGCGACGAAGACCTCCCACAGGTGCTGCAGCACATCGATCACCTGGTCGCGGACCTCGGACGGGAAGCGGCCGGCGTCGGTGATCTCGGCGGCCTTGGCAGCATCCACACCGGTCAACGCACTCACCGGGATCTTCGCCAGCGCGTCCGGGCGCTCGACCGCGAGCTGCTCGATCTCCATACCGCCCTCGTGCGTGGCCATCGCCAGGAACGTACGGTTGGAGCGGTCGAGCAGGTACGAAACGTAGTACTCCTCGCCAATGTCGGCGGCCGGGCTGATCAGGATCTGCCGGGTGATGTGGCCCTTGATGTCGAGCCCGAGGATGTTGCCGGCGTGCTTGCGGACGTCGTCGATGGTCTTGGCGAACTTCACTCCGCCGGCCTTGCCGCGGCCGCCGATCTTGACCTGGGACTTGACCATGACCGGCAGACCCAACTCGGTCGCGGCGGCCACCGCCTCGTCGACAGTCCTGGCGACCTTCCCCACCGGGGTCGGCACACCATGAGTGGCAAAGAGTTCCCTCGCCTGGTACTCGTACAGATCCACGTGTTCTCCCTCGCAGGGCGGCGTTTGCCGGAAACGTGTCTGGCACAACCGAAACCCGGGCGCCGAAGACCGTCACGTCACCCTAGCGACCCGGACAACACCCGTTGGGCCCGGCCCGTGAGACGTCCCCCACGTTGTTGCGACGCGGCCGGGGGACGAAATCAGCACCCCGGGCGGGTCGGACCGTTCAACGGTTGGCTGCCGGCGCCGACCGGTCATCCCGACGACGTGCGTCAGGAGCCGTGAGACGAACGGACATGGGATGCGCCTTTCAGCCATGGATCGTCTTGGGTGGATCGGCTTGGCTGGTGGCCATGACAAACATGACGAATGACCCCGTGACGTGGCAGACCGCCACCGACGCGGCTCCGGCAGTGGCCGCCGGTTAGTGCGCCGGACCGCCGCTGTCAGCCGTCGGCCGGCCTCGAAGCGACCTGCGCACGCAGCCAGTCGACGATGGCGGCTGTCGGCGCGCCCGGGGTGAAGATCCCGGTCACCCCGATGGTCGCGAGCTCGGTGATGTCCGCTGCGGGGATGATGCCGCCGCCGAAAACGATGATGTCCTCGGCCTCGGCCTCCTTCAGCAGCGTGACGACCCGGCGGAACTGGGTCATGTGCGCACCGGACAGCACGGACAGCCCGACGGCGTCGGCGTCCTCGGCGAGCGCCGCGGCGACGATCTGCTCCGGCGCCTGGTGCAGGCCCGTGTAGATGACCTCCATCCCCGCGTCCCGCAGCGCCCTGGCGACCACCTTGATGCCCCGGTCGTGCCCGTCCAGGCCCGGCTTGGCCACCACCACCCTGATGGGACGGGATGCACCGGCCGGCGCGTCGGAGCCGGCCGGCGCGTCGGAGCCGGCCGGCGCGTCGGAGCCGGCCGGCGCCTCGTGACCAACTGGGGCGCCATCTGTGACGACCGCCGGATCGGCCACCGATTCGGCGGCCGTCGGCGGCCCGGAACTGCTGGAGCTCATGTCATCCGCCCTTCGCTGCGGCCCTGATCGGGCCGGTTGCGCTCGCTGTGGCCGCCGTTGCCGCCTTCGTCGTGGTCGTCGGCGCGAGCGGCGGCAGGGTGACGGTCCGCACCCGGCGGGCCAACACCGCGAAGTACGGCGCTGCGGCCACCAGGACAACCACGACAACGAGCCCGGCCCAGAAGCCGGATCCCAGTGCGAACCCCGCCTCGGCCCGCACGTCGGCCGGGACGAGCAGCGGTTGTCCAACGACGCAGGCCGCGGAGACCAGCCAGGCCGCGGCGGTCGCCGGCCGGCGGGTCAGCGCGGCCGCCCAGACGCCGCCGATGGCTGCGACCGCCACCGCCCACACTCCCCAGGTGTCCAGGTCGTATCCGAGCAGCAGGGTGGACGACGCAGCCCGACCCGGATAGCCGAAGACCGGTAACGCCAGCGCGATCACCACCAGCACGGACAGGACCGCGGCCGGTATCCGGCGGGCCGAACGGGAGTCTGTGGACGTGACGTCGTCGACGATGTCCGGGGACGCCTCGTGCACCAGCCGGGCGGTGACAACGGCCAGCACCGCTGCGGCGATGGCCAGCACGGTGCCGAGCACCGTGAGCCACAATCCCGGCCCGGCGGTCCAGCTGTGCTGATACTCCGGCGGCAGGTCGACGTTGAGCGGGTTGGTGGCGCTGTCCAGCACCCGGGACCGCACCCAGAGCGCCTGGCCGAGGGCGTACACCGCGCCGGCCCAGACGACGGCGACCGCAGCCCGCCCGACTTGCGCGGTCGGTCCGATCAGCGACAGCACCCCGGCGATGCCCAGCGGGATCGCGGCGATCAGCAGGGGCGGGCCGGCCGGCGACAGCAGGGCGCCGAACTTCTCGTCCGGGGCGGCCCCGTCAACGTGCAGCAACGGCACCCTGGACGCCACCCCGAGCGCGATCGCCGCCAGCAGCGCGGCGGCGCCGGTGCCGAGGGTGAGCAGGTGCCGTGGCGGCGCTCCGTCGCCGGCGCTGGGGGTGACGGCGGTGGGACCGCGGCGGGCCAGCAGCCCTGCCGCTGCGAGGATCAGCGCGCCGGCCAACCCCCACCAGACGGCGCCGGACAGCCCCGTCGGCGCCCCGGACAGCACCGCGACGATCGCCGTCAGGAAGGGGACCGCGGCGGCAAGTGCGGTGCCGGCCAGCAGCGCTTGCGCGGTGCGCCGCGGCAGCGAGGCGGCGACCACCACCATCACAGCGGCCACCAGCGCGATCAGCGCGGCGGCCAGCACGCCCGTCAGGCTCGAGCCCAGCGGCAGGATCCGCAGCCCCAGATACCCTCCGCTGTAGGCGATGTCGAGGGCACCTGCCATCAGCAGGATGGCGCCGAGGAAGCCGACGGCCAGCATCGGCAGGTTCATCGACAGCCGACCGGGCAGCGGCGTGCTGAGCGCAACCACGGACCCGGGATCCTCCGCCGCCGGCTCCCCTATTGGCCCCATTGGCACCATTGACCCCATTGGCGCGCCATCGGGCGGTGCACCCCGCTCGCCGGTCAGCGTGGAGCCAGGCGGCACCCGGGGTGGGCCGAAGATGTCATCCGGTTCCGCGTCGGCCGTCGAACCGAGCGCGGCCCCCAGCCGGGAGCCCGCCGCAATGCCGACGGTCAGCATCAGCAGATCGGCCGTGAGCAGCAGCCAGCCGCCCGCGCCCACCGCGAACGGCCGCGCCCGGTCGGTGGTCTCCACGAACAGTTCAGGCCGGGTGACCGCGTCGGTGTCGCTCAGCACAGCCAGGTCCGCCAACAACCGGACCACGCCGACGATGCCGGCTCCGGCGGTGGCCGCCAGGCCGAGCGAAGGCCGGCGCAGCGCCAGGATGACGGCGAGCAGTCCGGGCAGCATCGCCATCGCGGCGGCGACCGGGAACGACCTGACCGGCGAACCGTCGGCTGTCGTCACCACTGCGATGAGCGGGCCGACCGCGACCAGCAGGCCGGCCGCGAGCAGCAGCGCCGCCAACACGAGGGCGGCGCGGCGTTGTCCCGATTCGGCGATCGCCTCCGGGGACGTCATCGTTTCCTTCCCGTCGCCGGAGCCGGCCCACCGCGGGGGTGGGGCCGGGAAACGGCGGGGTTGGCCAGATGCACGGTTCTGACCGTAGCAACACCGGGCGACAACGAACCCCCGGCCACGGACCGATTCCGTGCAGGCTGCCGGCCGGCAGTGGCCGGCGGCGCGATCAGCGATGATCGAAGGATGATCCAGGGCCTGTCCATCGGCATCCTGTCCGCGGGCTTGCTGCTCGGCGCCTGGCTGGGCAGCCAAGCCTGGCGGCGCCGACCGACCACCGACGCGCAGATGGTCGGCGCCATCGTGCTGGAAGCGGCCCTGCTGGTGCAGACGGTGATCGCGATCGTCCGGATCGCCGGCGGCGAGCAGCTGGACGAACCGGTGACGTTCATCGCGTATTCGGTGGGCATCCTGTTGCCGTTGCCGTTGGGCTTCTACCTGGCCCGGATCGAGCGGACCCGGTGGGGTTCGATCTCGCTGTGCTTCACTGCAGTGGTGGTGGCGGTGATGACCCTGCGGCTGATGCAGCTCTGGCGGGCCGGCCGTGGCTGAGCACGTCGACGCCGCCGGCGCGGCCGCCGGAGCCGACCCCCTCCCGGCCGAGGACGACACCCCGCCGACCGGGCCCCGCCGGGTACTGATCGCCCTGTATGCGATCTTCGCCCTGGCCGCGACGGCCCGCGGCGTTGTGCAGATCGTCACCAAGTACGACGAGGCGCCCGTCGCGTACCTGCTGTCGCTGTTCTCCGGGGTGGTCTATATCGCCGCCACCGTCGGCCTGGTGACGAACCGCCGTTGGTCGAGGCCGCTGGCCTGGGCCGCGGTCGGTACCGAAATGGTGGGCGTCGTCACCATCGGGCTGGCGTCGATCATCGACTCGTCGGCCTTCCCGCACGACACGGTGTGGTCCCGGTTCGGTGCCGGCTACGGCTACGTGCCGATCATCCTGCCGGTGCTCGGGTTGATGTGGCTGTGGCAGACGCGCGGGCACGGCGCCGAGCGACGGCCCGCGCCGACGTCCGATCCGCAGTAGCGGGGCGCCCACCTCACCGGCGATGTGCCGGTGCCCCGCAACCGGCGAACGTTTCGAGCAAAGGCCACAACCCGCCCGGCGACGAACAACGTCCGCGCAGGTGGTGCCGAGACCGCTGGGTTGTCCCGTGGTGCGACTTCTGGCGGCCGCGCTACAGCTTCGTCATCGGCACGCCGCCGATCAGCATCAACCGCACCTTGCCGGACGCGCCGAAGTCGATGGTGGCGGTCGCCCGCTGGCCGACCCCGTCGACCGCGACGACGGTGCCCAGCCCGTACTTGTCGTGCGAGACCCGGTTGCCCACCGCGAGTTCCAGCACCGGGCCGGACCCCAGCGGTCGCCGCGGACCGGCCCGCGACGGTGACTTCTCGCCGAACCGGCCGGCCGTCACGGGCGCCGATCGCCCACCGCCGGACCCGTAGCCGGAACCGCGCGATGAAGACCCGCCGAACGTTCGCAACCCACTCGAACGGCCGCCGAAAACCCTTCCCCCGTCACCGAAACCGCCGTTGAAGGCGGCGTCTCCGATGAACCCGCCGGCCCGCGCGTCGCTGTCGGTGCGGCGCCATTCGATCAGGTCGGTGGGGATGTCGTCGATGAACCGGGAGGCCGGGTTCGCACCTGGCTGGCCCCAGGCGGACCGCATCATCGCGCGCGACAGGTACAGCCGCTGCTTCGCCCTGGTGATGCCCACGTAGGCGAGCCGGCGCTCCTCGGCGAGCTCGACCTCGTCACCGAGGGAGCGCTGGTGCGGGAAGATGCCGTCCTCCCAGCCGGTCAGGAAGACCACCGGGAATTCCAGCCCCTTGGCGGTGTGCAGCGTCATCAGCGTGACGACGCCGTCGGCGGAATCCGGGACGGCGTCGGCGTCTGCGACCAACGACAGCTGTTCCATCACCGCGATCAGCAGGTCGCTGGCATCCGGTGGGACATCCTCGTCCGCCGGCACCTCGGGGTCGGCATCGGCACCGACCGGCGGCCTCTGATCGACGTCGTCCGCCGTTCCCACCGTTGCCGCGGCCGTGAGAGCCGCGGTGGCGACCAGGGTTTCGGTGGTCTCCCGGAGCACACTGACCAGCTGGTCCAGGTTCTCCAGCCGGGACCCGTCCTGCGGATCGTCCGACGCCTCGAGTTCCGCGCGGTACCCGGTGCGGTCCAGGACGGCGGTGAGCAGGTCGGCGGGCTCCATGCCGAAGCCCACCTCGGCGCGCAGCCCGGCCAGCAGATCACCGAAGGACGCCAGCGAGTTCGCCGACCGGACCGCCAGCCCGGGGACCTCGTCGATCCGCTGCAGGGCCTCGCCGAATCCGATCCGCTCCCGTTCGGCGAAGACCGAGACGCAGGCCTCCGCCCGGTCGCCGATCCCCCGGCGCGGCGTGTTCAGGATGCGGCGCAGGTTGATCTCGTCGTCAGGGTTCGCGATCGCCCGCAGGTAGGCCAGCGCGTCCTTGACCTCCTTGCGCTCGTAGAACCGGACGCCGCCGACGATCCGGTACGGCATGCCGGTCCGGATGAACACGTCCTCCAGCGCCCGGGACGCCGAGTTGGTCCGGTAGAACACCGCGACGTCGCCGAAGATCGCGTCGCCGGCATCCACCAGCGTGTCGATCTCCTTGCCGACGAACTGCGCCTCGTCGTGCTCGTTGTCCCCGACGTAGCCGACGATCTGCAGGCCACCGCCCTGCGCGGTCCACAGGTTCTTGGCCCGGCGCTGCGGGTTCCGGGCGATGACGGCGTTGGCCGCGGACAGGATGGTCTGGGTGGAGCGGTAGTTCTGCTCCAGCATGATGGTCCGGGCGTTGGGGTAGTCCCGCTCGAACTCGACGATGTTGCGGATCGTCGCGCCCCGGAACGCGTAGATCGACTGGTCGGCGTCACCGACCACCACCAGCTCGGCGGGCGGCACCGGGGAGGCCGGTTCCCGGACGAGTTCGCCGTCCGCGGTGCGCACCTCGCGCTCGTCGTGTGTGCCCCCGACCAGCTCCTTGACCAGCATGTACTGGGCGTGGTTGGTGTCCTGGTACTCGTCGACGAGCACGTGCCGGAACCGTCGGCGGTAGTGTTCGGCCACGGCCGGAAAGGCCTGCAGCAGGAACACCGTCTGCATGATCAGGTCGTCGAAGTCGAACGCGGCCGCTGCCCGCAGCCGGGACTGGTAACCCTGGAAGACCCTCGCGACGATCTTCGACTGATCGGAATCGGCCCGCTGTAGCGCGGTCTCGGGGTCGATCAGCTCGTTCTTCAGGTTCGAGATCTGCGCGGCCAGCGAGCGGGCCGGGTACTTCTTGGTGTCGATGTTCAGGCCATTGGCCACCAGCTGTGCGAGCCGCTGCGAATCGGCCGCGTCGTAGATGGTGAAGGTCGACTTCATCCCGAGCTGGCCGGCCTCGGCCCGCAGGATGCGCACGCACATCGAGTGGAACGTCGAGACCCACATGGCGCGGGCCCGGTTCCCGACCAGGTCGGCGACCCGTTCCTTCATCTCCCGGGCGGCCTTGTTGGTGAAGGTGATGGCCAGGATCTCCCCCGGCTGTGCCCCACCGACGGCCAGCAGGTAGGCGATCCGCCGGGTCAGCACCCTGGTCTTGCCCGAGCCGGCGCCGGCGACCACCAGCAGCGGTGCGCCGCGATGCTCGACGGCCTCGCGCTGCGGCGGGTTCAGGCCCTCCAGCAGTTCCTCGCCGCGCTGCCGGGCCCGTTCCGCGCGCTCCCGGGCACGCTCGGCGGCCGCGACCTGCGGGTCGGCGAAGCCGTCGGTTGCCGCGGGGGTGAACCCGGTGGAGGGGAGGTCGAAAAGACTCGTCATGACGGCCATCACGCTACCCGGACCGGCCGACAGCACAGCGCCGACGGCGGGCGCGCCGCTGGTGCCCCGCAGTTCCGTGTGGTCGACTACCCGGCCCGTGTGGTCTACTACCCGGCATGACCAGCCAGGAGAACTGTTGCCGTGCACTGGCACGGCGGGAGTTTTTTTATGGGTACCGGATCCCGGTGCCTGTCCGCGGCTGAACCACCCGCCACGACGACGCCCCGAGGTCCGCAGAGACCCGGGGCGTTTTTCGTTCCCGGCGTCCGCGGCCAGGGGCAGAATGAGGATCGATCATGACCAGTGTCCTGTCCACGCCCACACCGGCCGCCACCCTCCCGGTGCACCAGCGGACCCGAGCCACCACCACGGAGCAGGCCATCGACCCCACTGCCACGCCCGGCGAGACGCCCGAGGTCATTCCGGTACCCACCGGCCAGGACGGCATCGACACGCTCCGGGTGGAAATCGACGCGATCGACGCGGAGCTCGTCCGGCTGATCCTGCACCGCACCGCGATCTCGCACGCGATCGGCACGGCGCGAAAGACGTTGGGTGGTCCGAAGATCGTCTACAGCCGGGAGATGGCGGTCCTGGAACGCTTCCGCGCGTTGGGGCCGGCCGGCACCGATCTCGGCATGCTGCTGCTGGCCATGGGCCGCGGGAAACTGGGCCGGAAGTAGGTGAGGGGCCGGCCGGCCCGATCAGACCAGCCGGCGGTCGGAGGCCCAGCGGGACAGCTCGTACCGGTTGGACTTCTGCGTCTTGCGCAGCACGCTGGACACGTGCGTCTCGACGGTCTTGATCGAGATGAACAGCTGGGCGGCGATCTCCTTGTAGGCGTACCCCCTGGCCAGTAGCTTGAGCACCTCGCGTTCTCGCGGGGAGAGTAGGTCCAGCTCCGGATCGGCCACCGGCGCCGGCCCGTTCCGGTCGGAGAACGCATCCAGCACGAACCCGGCCAGTCGGGGCGAGAACACCGCGTCGCCGGCGGCCACCCGGACGACGGCGTCGGCGAGTTCGCGTCCGGAGATGGTCTTGGTGACGTAGCCGCGGGCGCCGGCCCGGATGACGGCGATGACGTCCTCGGCGGCGTCGGACACGCTGAGCGCAAGGAAAACGACGTCGGGAAGCTTCGCGTGCACCTGTTCGAGCACGGCGCGGCCGCCGCCGTCGGGCATGTGCACGTCGAGCAGCACCACGTCCGGCGGCTGCGAGGAGATCCGCACGACCGCTTCGCCGACCGAGCCGGCCTCGCCGACGACCTCGATCCGGTGGTCGTCCAGGCCGGCCAGCTCCGCTTTCACCCCGGTGCGGAACAGCGCATGGTCGTCGACCAGGAACACCTTGACCGGATGGCTCACGATGGTCCCTTCGCGTCGGCGTGCGACCTGACCGTACCCGTCGGATCGTCGGTCGCCGCCGGCTCGGCGCCTTCTCCGCCGCCTTCTCCGGCGTCTTCTCCGGCGTCACTGCCGGCCGTCACCCGGACGCTGAGCTCGACCTCGGTGCCCTCGCCGGGCCGGGAGGTGACCGTCGCGGTCCCGCCGTGGCGCTCCATCCGGCCGCGGATCGATTCGGCCAACCCGCGCCGGTCCACACCGACGGCGGCCGGGTCGAAGCCGACACCGCGGTCCCTGACGAACACGCTGGCGGTGCCGTCCTCCACCTCGGCATAGACGCTGATCTCCTGCACCTGGGCATGCTTGGCGGCGTTCACCATCGCCTCGCGGGCCGCGGCAACCAGCGCCGCCAGGTGCTGGTCCATCGGCACGTCACCGACGATCACCGGGGTGACCGCGATGGCGTAGGTGTCCTCGATCTCGCCGGCCGCCTCGGCCAGCGATGCGGCGAGTGAACTCGACGCGGGGGTCGGCGCGTCGCCGGCCGATGCGTACCCGGTCGGGCCGTACAGCCAGGTCCGCAGCTGCCGCTCCTGGCTGCGGGCCAGCCGCTGCACCTCCCGGCTGTCGCCGGCCTGCCGCTGGATCAGGGCGAGCGTCTGCAATACCGAATCGTGCAGGTGGGCGGCGATCTCGGCACGTTCCCGCTCCTGGATGCGGCCGCGACGTTCGTCGCCGAGGTCCCGCACCAGCCGCAGCCACCAGGGGATGGTGATGATCGCGACCCCGACCAGGGTCAGTACGACGGCGATCAGTGCCGATCGAACGGCGGTGAAGTCGAGTTGGCCGATCGCGAACACCGACAGGCCGCCGATGACGAGCAGGCACCCGCCGACCAGCCGCCACCAGGAGCCTGTACTGGGTCCGACGATGCCGGCCGCGGTACGCCGCCAGCGGGCCCGCCGGGCGTCGTCGGCCTCCCGCCAGATGAAGGCGGCGCCGATGGCGGCCAGGCCGAGCGGGCCGAGCACCCAGGTCAGGACCTGGCCGAAGCCGAGGGCGGTGGCGGCGATCAGCAGCGCCACCCCGACGGCGGCGACGCCGTACGCCTGCCGCCGCTCGACCGGGCCGGCCGGCCGGATCTCCTGCCGGGCGGCCGGCGGCCGCTGCGGCACGAAGATCCACAGCAGCGCATACGCGATGACGCCGGCGCCGGCCATCATGGCGAGCAGGGCGAACGTCGCTCTGACCCAGAGGACCGGAACGTTGAGATGGTCGGCGATGCCACCGGCGACGCCGCCGAGGATGGAGTCCTCCGGTCGGCGGGTGAGCTTCGGCACGCCATCGGGGGTGAACCGGCCGGCGGGCGGGGGCGGCAGCAGCGGCTGGTCGACCGGCGGAAGCGGCAGCCCGGCCATCGGTGGCGGTGCGGGCGATGCGGCGGGCGCGGTCGATGCGGCGGGAGTCGGCGAAGCGGCGGGAGTCGGCGAAGCGACCGGCGGCACCGGGATCGGCGCGGTGATCGGGTGATCGTCGGGGCCGTTGATGGCGGCCGGGTGGCCGGTGGCACCGTCGGCCCGCGCGTCGCCGCCGGGGCGACCGGTGCGCGGCGCCTGGGCCGCGCGCGGTCTCGACCAGGGCGCGCGGCGGGCAGGCGGATGCAACTTCACGCTTCCAGGGTCACACGTCCGGCCGCGAAGCGGTATCGGGGTTGCCCCTGGATCGACAAACCAGGGTGATCCCCGATGGTGTCATCGTGGCGTCACGTGCACCCTTGAGCCATGAGCAACGCGCAGCATGACCGCCCCGCCGGATCGGGCGCCCCCGGCAGAGACTGGCGGAACCGGCGCCCCTACCGGTCGGCCAACGACCGCAAGATCGCCGGTGTCGCGGGTGGCCTCGGCCGGGCGTTCCGGGTGGATCCCGTGCTGTTCCGGGTCGGCTTCGTCATCCTGCTGTTCACCGGCTTCGGGCTGCTGCTGTACGTCCTGGGCTGGCTGCTGCTGCCCGCGGACGGCGACGAGGTGTCGCCCGGCGAGGCCCTGATCGGCCGCGGCCGATCGGCGACCCCGCCGGTGCTCGCCGTCGGCCTGGGGATCGTCGCGATCTTCTCCATCGCGGGCATCTTCTCCTGGGGAATCCCGGTAGCGCCGTTGGTGATCGGCGGCATCATCACGGTCGTGGTGCTGCGTAAGCGCGGCCGGATGGGCGGCTGCGCCCGGCACAACGGGCCCGCGCCACGGGCAGGCACCGCGGGCGACTGCTCGACCCGGATGAGCCGGCAGGGCGAGTCCTGGGGCGCGCAGGCCGAGCAGTGGGTGGCCCGGCAGCCCTGGTCGGGCACCCCGACCGGCAAGGACGGCGCGCCGTCCCCGTTCGAGAAGCCGGCCTTCTGGGACGAGGACGGTCACGCAGCGCCCGGCAGTTCGACGGCCGCAAACGCGACGGGCGGCCCGGCCGCCGGCAAGATCAACCTCAGCAAGGAGCCGGCCGAGCCGACCCCGCCCGCCTGGGATCCGCTGGGTGTCGCGCCGTTCGCCTGGGATCTGCCCGAACCCACCCCGCTCCCGCCCGCACCGCCTGCACGACGGGACCGCGGCGTCATCGGCCGGGTGACGATGGGCGCCGTCCTGCTGATCGGCGGCCTGGCGACGGCCGGGATCTTCGCCTCCTGGTGGCAGCTGAGCTGGGCCGGGGTGTCGGCCACGGCACTGGCGGTGGTAGGCATCGGGCTGCTGATCGGCTCACTGCGCGGCCGCGGCCAGTGGCTGATCGGACCCGGCATCTTCCTCTCGGCGCTCACCCTCGCGCTGACCGTCACCGGCATCAGCGGTACCGACGGGTACGGCCAGCAGTCCTGGACGCCGACCACCCCCGCCGCGGTCCAGTCCGAGTACGTGCTCAACGGCGGTCAGGGTCAGCTCGACCTGCGCCGGCTGACGGTGCCGGCGAACACGACCGTTGACACCAGCGTCGAGGTCCGGGCCGGGCAGGCCTCGGTGATCGTGCCCGAGAACGCCAACGTGACCGTGACCTGCAGCACCAACGCGGGCGAGGTCGATTGCCTTGGCAACGTCGAGAGCGGCCTGCACCGGGAAACAACGGCGACCCAGCAGGGCTCGTCGGACGTCGGAACCATCAACCTGAACGTGCATGTCGGCGCCGGACACGCGGAGGTGCGTCATGGCTGATTCGACCGCCGGATCCCGGCGGCGGGTGAGCGTCATCGGGGTGTTCTTCGCGCTGGTGTTCCTCGCGGTCGCATCGGTCGGCTTCACCGGCGACCCGTGGTGGTTGCTCAACGAGGCCACCAAGTGGATCATCGCCGGCGTGGTGGCCCTGGTCGGCGTCGGCCTGCTGGCTACCGCTCTCCCCGGTCGGCAGCGCAAGAACCTGAACTGACCGGCCGGCGGGTCCCCTTGACGGGACGCTGTCATGGGTCGCCGAGGCGGCGGGCTTGGGTGGCCGGGGGTCGATGTCGACATCCGGCCGACAACAATTCCGGGACACCCGCCCCCTTCGGCGGGCCGCTCAGCCTGACGGCGCCGCGGCCTGATCCACCTGGAACCGCAGGAGCTGACCGGGCCGGAGCTGGGCGGCCCGGTCGACGTCGGCGGTGCGGACCACGGCAATGACCGGGTACCCGCCGGTCACTGGGTGGTCGGCCAGGAACAGCACCGGCTGCCCGCTCGGCGGGATCTGCACGGCGCCGAGCACCAGGCCCTCGCTGGGCAGTTCCCGCTCGTCGGTCCGACGCAGCGCGGGGGCGGCCGCGGCGGTCGACCCGGTCGGCCGGTCCAGCCGCAGGCCGACCCGGTTGCTCTGCGCCGAGACCATCCACTCCCCGACGGCGAGATCCGTTGGGGCGATGAACCAGTCGGCCCGCGGACCGACGGTGGCCCGCAGGGTGGTGGTACCGCCGACGGGAAGCGCGGTGGCACCCGGTGGGGTGCGTCCGGACCGGGCGGACGACTCCTGGCCCGCCGTCGACGCGACGGCGGGCTCACCGACGGGCAACCGATCACCGCTGCGCAGCGGGGCCGGCCCGAGACCCGACAGCGTGTCCGTGCTCCGCGACCCGAGTACGGGGGAACGTCGAAGCCGTCGGCGACGGCCAGGTAGCTGCGCAGCCCGAATCGCGGTGCGCCGAGCCTGATCCGCTGACCGGCGCGCAGCCCGATCGGTTGCCCGCTGTCGACCGGGGTGTCATCGACCGTCACCGGGACGTCCGCGCCGGTGACCGCAACCAGCACATCCCGCCCCGCCAGCAGCACGAGACCACCCAACAGAGCTTCGATCGCCGCCGTGCCGGGTGGGTTGCCGACCGCCCGATTCGCCGCGTCGAACGATCCGCGGTCGGCCGCGCCCGACCGTCCCACCCCGAGGTCGGCGTAGCCGGGCCGGCCGGCGTCCTGGACCACCGCCAACGGCCCGCTGCGGACCACCTCGAACGTCACCAGGCGCCACCGAGATCGGTTGCTGTGTGATCACTCTCGACGATCCCGGTGATCTCGGTGATCTCGACGAACCGGACCCGGCGACCCGGCTGGATCAGCGCCGGTGGGTCGCGACCGAGATCCCAGAGCACGGCGTCGGTGCTGCCGATCAACTGCCAGCCGCCCGGCGAGGCCTGCGGGTAGACCGCGCTGAAGCCGCCCGCCAGCGCGACCGCGCCGGCCGGAACGCTGGCCCGCGACTCGGCGCGCCGTGGCACGGCGAGCCTCGGGTCGCCGCCGGTCAGGTAGGCGAAGCCCGGCGCAAAGCCGACAAAGGCTGCCCACCAGACGGTTCCGGTGTGCCTGGCGATCACGTCGACTCTGCTCGACCCGGTCAGCCGAGCGACCTCGGCCAGATCGGGGCCGTCGTAGCGGACCCGGATCAGGATGTCGTCATCCCTGCCGGTGTCGACGGCTGTGGTGTCCGCGTCCGCCGCGACGTCCTGCACCGCCGAGGACAGCGTCGCGAGGTCCGTGCCTGCCGCACCGTGCACCAGCACCGTTAGAGCGGCGGGCACCAGGTCAACGACGCCCGGCAGGTGGGCTACCCGCAGCGCCCTGGTCAGGGCCAGTACGTCGTCGACACCGCGGACCTCGAGCAGTACCGCTGTCTCACCGGCCGGCAGCACGCGGACCCTCACCGGAAGGCCTTGACACTCACCCCGGCGGCCGCCAGCGCCCGGCCGACAGCCTGCGCGAGGCCGGCCGCGCCATGGCTGTCGCCGTGCACGCAGATGCTCTCGGCGCGCAGCCGGACCTCGGTCCCGTCGGCGGTGAGCACCGAACCCTCGGTGACAATCCGGACCGCCCGCTCGGCCACCTCTGCCGGGTCGGTGAGCACCGCGCCCGGTGCCGACCTGGGCAGCAGGGTGCCGGCAGCGGTATACCCGCGGTCGGCGAACGCTTCCGGCACGGCGCGCAGCCCGCGGGCGACGGCGATCCGCAGCAACGCCGAGTCCGGTGGGCCCAGCAGCGGCAGGTCCGGGTCGATCGCGACCACCGCGTCCACCACCGCCCTGGCCTGGCTCTCGTGATGCACGGTGGCGTTGTACAGCGCACCATGCGGTTTGACGTAGCGGACGGCGCCGCCACTGACCGCGGCCAGCGCCTGCAACGCGCCGATCTGGTAGATCACGTCGTCGGTGAGCTCGACCCGGTCCATGTCGATGAACCGGCGACCGAAGCCGGCCAGGTCCCGGTAACCAACCTGCGCGCCGATCGTGACGACGGCCCGCGCCGCCAGCTCGCAGGTCCGCCGCAGCGTCGACGCGTCACCGGCGTGAAATCCGCAGGCGACGTTGGCGCTGGTCACTGCGGCGATCATGGCGGCGTCATCGCCCAGCACCCAGCGGCCGAACGATTCCCCGACGTCGGCATTCAGATCGATGCTGGCCATCGCGATCCCCCTCCTGGCTGCCGACCCTGGCGATTGTGCCCTGGCCGGCCCCCCCGGCCGGGCGGCGGACACGGCAGTCTCGCAATCACGGTCGACGCGGCGCACCCGTGTCCGCGGCCAGCAGGGCCGGATCTTCCGGCGCGGTCCGCCGGATCACCGGCCGGGCCACCAGCAACGCGGCCACCCCGGTCAGTGTGGCCACCAGCGCCGTCCCGGCCAGCGCGCCGCCGGCGGTGCCGTCGCCGAGCCCGACCAGCGGCGCGGCCAGCGCGCCCAACGCGAACTGCGACAGCCCCAGCAGCGCCGACGCGGACCCGGCGATCCGCCGGTGCCGGTCCATCGCGATCGCGGAGGCGTGCGGCAGGGCGAAACCGACGGCGGACACCATGACGAACAGCGAGAGCAGCACCATCACCAGCCCCCAGCCGGTCAGCACGGTCACGGTGAGCAGCACCGCGCCGGCCAGCGCCTGGCCGACCCCCCAGGTCAGCAGTGCGAACGAGGTGGTCCGTTGCAGCAGCAGCCGGCCGATCTGGGTGGCCAGCACGATGCCGACGGCATTGAGCGCGAAGCACGCGCTGAACCACTGCGCGGACAGTCCGTAGCCGTCCTGCAGCAGGAACGGCGACGCCGAGATGTAGCCGAACATCGCGGCCGTGACCATCGTCCCGGCCAGCACGCAGCCCACGTATCCGCGGTCGTGCAGCAGGGCGCCGAACGCCCGCATCGTGCCGCCGAACCCGCCGCTGGACCGCCGCTCCGGCGGCAGGGTCTCCCGGATCACCACCGCGGCCAGCACCAGCAGCACCAGTCCGATCCCGGCGAGGACCCAGAACACCGTCCGCCAGGTGCCTACCCGCAGCACCTGCCCACCGATCACCGGAGCCAGGATCGGGGCCAGCCCGTTGATCGTCGCAATGGCCGAGAAGTACGCCGCAGCAGCCTTTCCGGCGAACATGTCGGCCACCACAGCCCGCCCCACCACGATGCCGGCGGCGCCGGCCGCACCCTGCACCAGGCGGACGACGATGAGGATCGTCATCGAGCTGGTCACCGCACACACCGCCGATGCGATGACGAAGACCGCGACGCCGGCCAGCAGCGGCCCTCGGCGGCCGAAGCGGTCCGACAGCGGTCCGGTGATCAATTGCCCGACGGCCAGCCCGATGATGCACGCCGACAGCGTCAGCTGGGCGGCGGCGGTCGTGGAGGACAGCTCGCCCGGCAGTTCCGGCAGCGCCGGGAGATACATGTCCAGGCACAGCGGGCCGAACCCGGACAGCGCGCCGAGGGTGATGATCAGCCACAGGCCGCCCCTGGTCTGAGTGGCCGGCTCGGAGGCCGCGCGGCTGGGGTCGGTCACTCCCACTCGATGGTGCCCGGCGGCTTGCTCGTCACATCCAGCACGACCCGGTTGACTTCCGGCACCTCGCCGGTGATGCGGTTCGAAATCCTGGCCAGCAGGTCGTAGGGCAGCCGGGACCAGTCGGCCGTCATGGCGTCCTCGCTGGAGACCGGTCGGAGCACGATCGGGTGCCCGTACGTGCGGCCGTCGCCCTGCACGCCGACCGAGCGGACGTCGGCCAGCAGCACCACCGGGCACTGCCAGATCTTCGCGTCCACCCCGGCGGCCGTCATCTCCGCGCGGACGATCGCGTCCGCCGCCCGCAGCACCTCGAGGCGCTCGGCAGTGACTTCACCGATGATCCTGATCCCCAGCCCGGGCCCGGGGAACGGGTGCCGCTGCACGATCTCGGTGGGCAGGCCGAGTTCGGCGCCGAGCAGCCGCACTTCGTCCTTGAACAGCGTGCGCAGCGGTTCGACCAGCTCGAACTTCAGGTCGTCGGGCAGGCCGCCGACGTTGTGGTGCGACTTGATGGTCGCGGTGCCGGTGCCGCCGCCGGACTCCACGACGTCCGGGTAGAGGGTGCCCTGGACCAGGAACCTGACCCCGCCCGCCTCGGCGCTGATGGTGCCGGCCGCGTCCTCGAAGACCCGGATGAATTCCCGGCCGATGATCTTGCGCTTGGTCTCCGGGTCGGTGACGCCGGCCAACGCCGACAGGAACCTCTCGGCCGCGTCGACAGTGACCAGGTTGATCCCGGTGGCCGCCACATAGTCCCGCTCGACCTGCTGGCGCTCCCCCGCCCGCAGCAGCCCGTGATCGACGAACACGCAGGTCAGCTGCTCCCCCACGGCCCTGTGCACGAGGGCAGCGGCGACCGCGGAATCCACCCCGCCGGACAGCCCGCAGATCACCTTCGCGGTGCCGATGGTGGCCCGGATGGCGTCGACCTGCTCCTGCAGGATCTCGGCCGGGGTCCAGTCCGGGGCGATGCCCGCGACATCGTACAGGAACCGGCGCAGCACCTCCTGACCGAACTGCGAGTGCACCACCTCCGGATGGAACTGCACGCCGGCCAGCCGGCGATCGACGTTCTCGAACGCGGCGATCGGGGTGCCGGCGGTGGTCGCGGTGACGGCGAAGCCCACCGGCGCCCTCGACACGGCGTCACCGTGGCTCATCCACACGCCGAGTGTGTCCGGCAGGCCATGGAGCAGTGCAGCGGTCCGATCGGTGACGGTCAACTCGGTGGCCCCGTACTCGCGACGACCGGTGCGGTCGACGCTGCCACCCAACGCCTGCGCCATCACCTGGAAGCCGTAGCAGATGCCGAACACCGGGATGCCGGTCTCGAACAGGGCCGGATCGATGCTGGGCGCACCGTCGGCGTAGACGCTGGACGGGCCACCGGACAGGATCACCGCGGCCGGCTGCTTTGCGACGATCTCGGTCGTCGACATGCTGGACGGGACGATCTCGGAGTAGACGCTGGCCTCGCGGACCCGGCGGGCGATCAGCTGGGCGTACTGCGCCCCGAAGTCGACGACCAGCACCGGGTGGGCCTGGCCCTCCGGTTGCGGCGCGCCCTTTGCGACGGTGGTCCTAGGGGCGGCCGCGGCGGGGACGGCGCTGCTGGTCCCGGAACTGCTGATCGCCGAACTGGGGGGGCTCTCGCCTGGCACTTAGGCCGCCTTTCGTCGTGGCGCCGGCGCGTCAGGGATCACGGGGCGGTCACCGCGAAGCCGATCCCTCCGGCCAGGGCGGAGTCTATCCAAGGCCCGGGGGGCGGGTCCGGCCCGGCGCAGTCCTGGGCGCGCTCCCGGGTGCCGTCCTGCGCGCGGTCCCCGGGGGGTCCGGGGTGTGGTCCGGCACCGGTTACTGCCCGGCCCTACCCTCGGGGCGTGACCGTGCTGATCGATCCACCGCGCTGGCCCGCGCACGGCCGGGTGTGGTCGCACCTGGTCAGCGACGCGTTCTACACCGAGCTGCATGCCTTCGCGGCGGACAACGGCATCCCGGAACGCGGGTTCGATCACGATCACTACGACGTCCCCGGCGAGCGGTACCAGCTGCTCATTGACGCCGGCGCGGTGCCGGTCGATTCGCGCGAACTCCTTCAGCGGATCGGCGCTGCCGGGTTGCGGAAGCCCAAGCGGGACCGCCGGTCGGTTGCTCAGGCCCTGGGGGTGTCGCCCCCGGCGGGCGCCAGGACGCCCGGCAGCGCGCCATCGGCTCCCCGCCGGCCGCCGGGCGGGCCATCATGATCAGGTGACCACCACGCAGGAGCCGGCCCTCCGCCGTCGATCGACGCCGCGGTCGCTGGTCTGGCGGGGCAGTCGGGTGCTCGCCACCGATGTCCCGGTGGAGCAGATCGCCGACGAGCTGAACGCCGATCCCGCCACCCGAGCCTGGTGGTGCCTACCGCGGGACGCCGGTGCGTTGACGGCGACCGCCGACCTGCTCGCCCTCGACAGCTACGCGGTCGATGACGTGGTCGGGCCCCGGGAGGCGCCGAAGCTGGATACGGTCGGCGACACCGTGGTCATCGTCAGCGCCCAGCTCTCGTTCGACGAGCCGCAGGCCGAGTTGACCGGGTCACGGGTGTCGATCGTCGCCAATGCCAGGGTGTTGGTGATCGTCGCCGACGAGGGTCCGCTGACAACTCTGGCGCCGCTGCTGGACCAGTGTGTCGGACGGATGCAGGTCGAGGGGATGGGCGCTGGGCTGCACGTCGTCATCTCGGCCCTGGTTGACAGCTACACGACCGCTGTCGAGGAAATGGTGGAGGCCAACGACACGCTCACCGCTTCCCTGTTCGCGGACAAACCGCTGGGCAGGGCCGAGCAGCTGCGCGCCTTCCGGCTCCGGCAGGCCATCGCGCACCTGCGCAAGGTGGCCGTCCCGATGATGGAGGTCACCGCCGACCTCGCCAGCGCCGCGGCCCGACCGGAGAGCGACGGGGCCAACGACCCGGTGGCCGCGCTGATCGGCACCGCGAACGGCCGCCGGTTCGCGGACGTCGCCGACCACGCCCGGCACGCGGCGGACGGCATCACCGGGCTGCGGGAGATGCTCAACTCCGCGTTCGAGACGAACCTGGCCCTCTCCGACGTGCACCTGAACATGATCATGAAGAAGCTCTCCGCCTGGGCGGCGATCATCGCCGTGCCGACGCTGATCACCGGTTTCATGGGGATGAACGTGCCCTACCCGGGCTTCGGTCAGGGGCAGGGCTTCCTGATCGGCTTCGGGGTGATGATCACGGCGGTGGTGACGCTGTTCGTCCTGTTCCGCCGCAGCGACTGGCTCTGACCTGCGCGGATCAACTTCGCCTGCGCGGCTCAACCCGTTGTCTCGCGTCCCACCAGCCCCAAACAGCGTAACTTGAGCCGCGCGGACGACGTTGATCCGCGCGAAAACACGTGCCCCGGCGGGGTCAGGCGTGGACGCTCAGGCCCACCTTCTGGAACTCCTTCAGGTCGGAGTAGCCGGCCTTGGCCATCGCTCGGCGCAGCGCGCCGAACAGGTTGGTGCGACCGTCGGCCCCGAGCGCCGGGCCCATCAGCAGCTGCTGCAGCGGCACGTCGGCCGGGCCGCAGGGCGCCGCGAACCCCCGCGGCAACACGGGGTGCGCCGCCGTCGTCGGCCAGTACCAGCCGGCCGCCGGGGCCTCGGCGGCCCAGGTCAACGGCTCGCCCAGCATCACCGCGTCCGCCCCGCAGGCGATGGCCTTGGCGATGCCGGCGCTGGCGTCGATGCCGCCCGCCGCGATGACATGCACGTAGCGGCCGCCGGTTTCGTCCAGGTAGGAGCGACGGGCCGCGGCTGCGTCCGCGATGGCGGTGGCCATCGGCACCGCAATGCCGAGCACCTCATCGGTGGTGGTGGTGCGGCCGTGACCGGTGCCGACGATCACCCCGGCCGCCCCGGTGCGCATCAGGTGCGTCGCGGTCTGGTAGTTCGTGCAGCCGCCGACGATCACCGGGACGTCGAGGTCTGCGATGAACGACTTCAGGTTGAGCGCCGTCCCGTTCGCCTGCACGTGTTCCGCCGACACGATCGTGCCCTGGATGATCAGCATCTCCACACCCGCGGCGATCGCCGGGCCGGCGAGCGCCGAGGCGTTCTGCGGTGAGAGCCGCACCGCGACCGTTCCGCCGCCGTCCCGCAGCGTCCGGATGGCTTCCGTCAGCAGGTCGACGGAGACCGGCGCGTGGTACACCCGCTGCAGCGCGGCGATCAGCTCATCGGGATCGTCGGCCCGCGCGCCCTGCTCGATGAGCTTGTCGATCTCACGCTGCGGATCGGCATAGCGGGCCCACAGACCCTCGCCGTCCAGCACACCCAGCCCGCCCAGTGCCGACACGGCGGTCGCAACAGCCGGCGAGACGATGGCGTCGCTGGGCTGCGTGATCAACGGGATCTCGAACCGGTAGGCGTCGATCTGCCACGACGTGGAGACGTCCGAGGACGACCTCGTGCGGCGGGACGGGACGATGGTGACGTCGTCGAGCTCGTACGCGGATCGGGCGCTGCGGCCCATGCCGATCTCGACCTCTGGCACCGTTGCTCCTTGCAGTTGCGCGGCCCAGCCGGGCGGATCCGCCGCGGCCGGGTGTCGCGTTGAAGGGTAGGGGAACAAGTCTGCGCCCACCTATTGCGCCACCGTGCCGTGTTGATCATGGGGCGCTGCACGCTGTTCCGGGCGTGTCGTCGGTGTGTCGCGGGCTGCGCCCCATGATCAACGCGGCAGGAGGCGGGCGCGGCACGAGGCGGGCGCGGCAGGAGGCGGGCGCGGCACGAGGCGGGCGCGGCACGAGGCGGGCGCGGCACGAGGCGGGCGCGGCAGGAGGCGGGCAGCGGCACGAGGCGGGCAGCCCGGCGCGCCGGCTCAGCGGTCGATGTAGTTGGGCGCCTCAGAGGTGATCGAGATGTCGTGCGGGTGCGATTCCCGCAGCCCGGCGGAGGTGATCCGGATCAGCTTGGCGTCCTTGAGCTGCTCGATGGTGGCCGCGCCGGTGTAGCCCATCGCGGCGCGCAGCCCGCCCACCAGCTGGTGCGCGACGTCGGACAGCCCACCCCGGAACGGCACCCGGCCCTCGATGCCCTCCGGCACCAGTTTGTCGTCGGAGAGCACGTCGTCCTGCGCGTACCGGTCCTTGGAGTACGAGCGCGCCTCGCCGCGGGACTGCATCGCGCCGAGCGAGCCCATTCCGCGGTACGTCTTGTACTGCTTGCCGGCCACGAAGATCAACTCGCCGGGCGACTCGGCCACCCCGGCCAACAACGAGCCCAGCATGACGGTGTCGGCGCCGACCGCAATGGCCTTGGCGATGTCGCCGGAGTACTGCAGTCCGCCGTCCCCGATCACCGGCACGCCGGCCGGGCGGCAGGCTTTGGCGGCCTCGTAGATGGCGGTGACCTGCGGAACCCCGATGCCGGTGACGACTCTGGTGGTGCAGATCGAGCCGGGCCCGACGCCGACCTTGACCGCGTCCGCGCCGGCGTCGACCAGCGCCTGGGCGCCGGCCCTGGTGGCGATGTTGCCGCCGACGATGTCCACCCCGGAGCCGACGTCGTGCCGCAGCCTGGCGACCATCTCGACGACCCGCATCGAGTGCCCGTGTGCGGTGTCCACCATGATCACGTCGATGCCGGCGTCCACCAACGCCATCGCCCGCTTGTACGACTCCTCGCCGACGCCCACCGCCGCGCCGCACAGCAGCCGGCCGTCGGCGTCCTTGGTGGCGTGCGGGTACTGCTCGGTCTTGACGAAATCCTTGACGGTGATCAGGCCGCGGAGCTTGCCGTCGGCGTCCACCAGCGGCAGCTTCTCGATCTTGTGCTGACGCAGCAGGCCGAGCGCGGCCTCTGCGCTCACCCCCACCCGCGCGGTGACCAGCGGCATCGGCGTCATCACCTCGCGTACCGGCCGGCTCAGATCCACTTCGAAGCGCATGTCCCGGTTGGTGATGATGCCGACCAGCCGGCCGTCGCCGTCGGTGACCGGCACGCCGGAGATGCGGAACTTCGCGCAGAGTGCGTCCGCCTCGCGCAACGTGGCGTCCGGCCGGCAGGTCACCGGGTCGGTGACCATCCCCGCCTCGGACCGCTTGACGATCTCCACCTGGGCCGCCTGGTCCTCGATGGACAGGTTCCGGTGCAACACCCCGAGGCCACCTTCGCGGGCCATCGAGATGGCCATTCGCGACTCGGTGACGGTGTCCATCGCGCTGGAGACCAACGGCACCCGGAGCCGGACGTTCCTGGACAGCCAGGTGCTGGTGTCCGCCTCACTGGGGACCAGATCGGAGGCGTTCGGCAGCAGCAGCACGTCGTCATAGGTGAGCCCGACGGTGGCGAACTTCTCGTCTGTGAACTCCGGGAGTCCCCGACCGACCGGGCCCGAGAAAGTGTCCTGCGATACCGACGACATGACCGACCTTCCGCTGACGTCCCCACCGGAGTACGCCGGGTAGTGGCACCCGGCAGCGCGTCCACCCATCGTAGGCGAGCCCGCGGGCGGGGAGTTCCCACCGGTCCACCGCAGGAGCCAGGGCGCTCTGAGTCAGGCGGCCGGTACGGCCGGCGGCCCGGCGACCGACGCTTTGACGGTGGTGCCGCCGTCAACCGAGTCCTGCACTGAGCTGACCGAGGAGGTGGTGGCCGGGGAAGTGGTGGCCGGCGTCGTCTGATCTCCGCTGGTGGGCGGCAGGGACGGCGTCGGTACAGGTTGGACCAGTTCGGCCGTGCTCGCCGTCGGCGGATCGGTCGGTGTCACCACCGGCGGTGGGCCGACCGGGATGACCGGCTCCGGCACGGTCGACGGCACGGACGCACCGACCGGCGGCGGGAGGGGATCAGCGACCGTCGGCGCCGTCGGCGGGTCCGACACAACGGCGGTCGGGACCGACGGCGACCCGTTGACCGCCGCCGCCGAGCCCCCGGTCCCGACCGGCGCAGCGGCCAGCACCCCGCCACCCGCGGGCTTGTCCACGGTCGGCGGATCGGATGGCGCCGGGACACTGCTGGCGGGTGCGCCGGCGTTGGCGGCGTTAGTTGTGTTGGCTGTGTTGGCTGTGTTGGCGGCGTTGGCGGGAGCTTGGACGTCCGGCGCCACGGTCACGACGGACGGGTCCGTCAGCGCCGAAGTGGGCGACGTCCAGGACGGGGCACCCGGTGCGGTGACGGGCGCCGAGGCGCTCGGTCGGGTGAAAGGCGAGGTATCCGCGAGTTCGGCCGGCGCCGCCTTTCGCCACATGTCGCTGACCTTGTTCTGCAGTTCCTGCCGGCCATCGACGTCATCGACTTTGCCGAGCTCGGTCGTCGCCCTCAGCACAGCGAGTTGGGCCTCACTCGTCTGGCCGGCATCGAGCCACGCCTGGGCGTCCTTCAGCGCGGAATTCACGTGGCCGACCGACTCGACCGACAACGCGCGGTCGGGCCACATCACCTGGGTGATCCCCCAGAGCACGCTGTCCGGTGTGGCGTTCTTCGAGCCGACGGTGGCGGACCCGACCAGCAGCGCCGCGATCGCTGCGGCCACGGCGAACATCGGCTTCAGCGAGCGCCTGCGGCGCACCCGGCCCTTCTCGACGGCCTCAGCCGCTCTGCGCACCGGCGGCGGAGCCGGGAGCGGCACCACGGACAGCTCGGTGCGCCAACTCTGGAACAGGTCGGTCAGCGGGTCTGCGGTGAGCACGCCGCCGCGGACAGCAGGCAGGCAGCCGACCGCGGCGGAGCCGGCGAACATCGGCCGGGGTGGGGCGCCCCACGGGCTGTCGGCGATGCCGTCGATGTACTCGTCGTCGGCGAAGACGAGCTCGAGGTCGACCAACGGAGAGCAGTGGTCAATCCGCCTGCGACCGGAACGGCCCGCCATCACACCAACTGCTCGGTCAGGCCGGCATCGGTGGACAGCAGGTGCCGGAGCTTGGCCAGCGCCCGGTGTTGGGAAACCCGGACGGCGCCTGCGGTCATCCCCAGGGCTTCGGCGGTTTCCTCGGCGCTCAGACCGACGACGACCCGCAGCCGGAGGATCTCCTGCTGGGTCTCCGGCAGGGTGCCGAGCAGCTCGTCGATGGCGAGCGCGGTCGAGAACGCCACCACGCACTGCTCCGGGCCGCTCTCTGTCGAAGCGGAATCGGGGACCTCTGCCACCGGCAGCGACCGGGAGCGGGCGCCTGCCCGATGGGCGTCGGCGACCTTGTGCGCGCAGATTCCGTACACGAATGCCAGGAACGGCTTGCCCTCGTGCCGGAAGGTGGGCAGGGCGGTGAGCACAGCCATGCACACCTCCTGTGCGACGTCATCGGCAGAGGCAAGCGAGCGGTGACCTGCCGACATTCGAGAACGGCAATAGCGAACGACAACCGGGTGGATACGACCGAGCACGCGCGCCAGCGCGGCCGAATCCCCGTTCACCGCCCGGTCGACCAGCACATCGAGGTCGTTCGGGTCAGTCGCATCTTGTATCTGCTTCATCGCGTTCGGCGGCTCCCCCGTTACACCCGGTGACGAAGAGTGATGACCTCTTTCACCGACGCCATTCCGACTCGCCCCAACCAGCAAGGTCGCCCCATGGTAGCGACCCCCCAAGCCTCCGGACGACACCCCAACGGGGGTTTGGCAGGCCGGCAAACATTCCCGTCACCCGGCGGGAGAGTTCGGAGTGACAACACCCCGGACAGCCGAGCGGTCAGGCGACGAAGCCGCGGCGGAAGCCCAACGCGACGGCTTGTGCCCGGTCCCTGGCCCCGAGCTTGCGGAACAGCCGGCGGGCGTGCGTCTTCACGGTGTCCTCGGACAGGAACAGCTCACGGCCGATCTCTCCGTTCGACTGACCCTGACTCATCCCACGCAGCACCTGCATCTCACGCTCGGTCAGCGGCGCCTCGCCGTCCATCGAGTCCCGAAGCGCGGGCAGCCGCGGCGTGGTCAACGTGTCGGCCAGGGCGGCCACGATCTCCGGCTGGGTCGCGTCCCAGCGCAGGAACCCGCGGGCCCCGCAGGCGATGGCCGCGGCGATGGACGCGGTGTCGTCCGGCGATCCGAACACGATCACCACCGCGGACGGATGGATGGCCAGCAGTCGGCGGGTGGCCTCGATGCCGCTGGTCAGGGCCCGCTGGGTGCCGATCAGCACCACATCGGCGGCCTGCCTGCCGTAGCGCGACAACAGCTCGTCCCCGCTGGCGACGCAGTCGATGCCATCGACCGACGGCACCGCTCCCATCACTCTGGTCAAGCCATCCCGAGCACTGCGTCGCTCGTCGCAAATCAACACGCTGGTCACGTGATTCCCCCTACCGCCGGTGTGGATGTTAGGTGCGTCGTCGCGACTGCCGGACCACTGGACCCCTGAGCGTCAGCCGGTCGACGATACGGCCCCCAAAGGGGATGGTTCGGACAACTCCTGGCAACAAATCCAGCACTCACTGCGGAGAGTAGTCGTACCCCCACAATTCGCCACTGTCCGGTACTTTCCGGCACGTCGCGAGCGCTGTGAGGCACGCCACACGCAACTGACCCCCGGATGGTGACCCGGGCCCCGCAGACGATCTTCAGAACGCCGGGATCAAGATCGACAATATTCATGATCAAGCTCTTGTCGCGGGAGCTGAAGCGATCTAGTGTCTGGTCATCAACAGCGCCAGGATCAGCGCGGATCCGGCCACGACACGGCTCCCCCACCGACTGCCTCGGTTGCCCGAGGAACGTCCGCGGAGGATTGTGCCGTGACGCCGACCGCGCCCTGATCCCCGGAACTGTCGGACCGATCAAGAGCTGATCACCGCAGGTGTGATCACCACAGAGGGGATCGACGTGGCGGACACCAGGCGCCTTCCCGGCCCGAACGCTGATCTTTGGGACTGGCAGTTGCACGCTGCCTGTCGCGGGATGGCGAGTTCGTTCTTCTTCCATCCGGAGGGCGAACGCGGTCCGGCTCGCGCGCGGCGCGAGGCGCAGGCCAAGGCGGTGTGCTTCGAGTGCCCGGCCATGGCCGCTTGCCGGGCGCACGCGCTGCAGGTGCATGAGCCCTACGGAATCTGGGGCGGACTCTCCGAAGGAGAGCGCGCGCAGATGCTGACATTGTCCGGGGCGCACTGACCTGCCCCGACCCCATCCGGGCCACCCGGAAAACCCAGCCCGATTGACGCACCGTTCCGGTCGGCCGGCTCGGTCCGACGCGTTCGCCGCTGCGACGGCGGAGATTGCCGTCGGGCTCCCCGAACGAGTCCAATGTTGTCGTCCGGACGGCGGCACCCGCGTTCGCCGGGTCCGCGAAGAGACCGCCCCAGAGCACCACATCACTCGATGGTAGTGGTCCGATCGGCTCACTGGCCACCGTTGGCGACACATTTCGGTGTCAATCAGTAGTCGAAGGCACCCGGATGCCAGGTCGACCACCTCACCGGCGCCGGCTTGCGACGACCGGACAAGGCAAACGGGCGGGCGACCACCGTCCGGTGGGCGCCCGCCCGTGCCTCGTGCTACCGGCCGGTTCGCGTCCCGGCCGGGTGGTCAGTGGTTGTGGCCGTGGTGTCCCGAGCCGGCGGCCGCCGGCTGGTCTTCCTTGATTTCGACGACGGTGGACTCGGTGGTGAGCACCATGCCGGCGATCGAGGCCGCGTTGGACACGGCCGACTTGGTCACCTTGACCGGGTCGATGATGCCCGCCTTGACCATGTCCACGTACTCACCGGTGTTGGCGTCGTAGCCGTGCCCGACGGGCAGTTCGGCGATCTTGTTGACCACCACGGCGCCCTCGTCGCCGGCGTTGGCGGCGATCCAGAAGGCCGGTGCGGACAGTGCCCGACGCAGGATGGCCACCCCGGTCGCCTCGTCACCGATGAGCTCTGCCTCGAGCTCGGCGAGCTTGGCCGAGGCGTGCACCAGGGCGGACCCGCCGCCGGCGATGATGCCCTCGGCGACGGCTGCCTTGGTCGCGTGCACAGCGTCCTCGATGCGGTGCTTGCGTTCTTTGGCCTCGATCTCGGTGGCTGCGCCGACCTTGATCACCGCGACGCCGCCGGCCAGCTTGGCCAGTCTCTCCTGCAGCTTCTCCCGGTCCCAGTCGGAATCGGTGGTCTCGATGTCCTTGCGCAGCTGGGTCACCCGGTCGGCGACTGCTTCGGCCGTTCCGCCGCCGTCGACGATCGTGGTGTCGTCCTTGGTGACGGTGACCCGCCGGGCGGAGCCCAGCACCTCGAGGCCGACGTCGGCGAGCTTGAGCCCGACCTCGGAGGACACGACCTCGGCACCCGTGACGATCGCCAGGTCCTGGGTGAAGGCCTTCCGACGGTCACCGAAGAACGGCGATTTGACCGCCACCACCGTGAAGGTCTTGCGGATGGCATTGACGACCAGGGTCGACAGCGCCTCCCCCTCGACGTCCTCGGCCACGATCAGCAGCGGCTTCTTCTGCTCCAGGACCTTCTCCAGGAGCGGCAGCAGGTCGGCCAGCGCGGAGATCTTCTCCCGCACCAGCAGCACCAGCGCGTTCTCCAGGACGGCCTCGCCGGCCTCCGGGTCCGTTGCGAAATATGGTGAGATGTAACCCTTGTCGAATTGCACGCCGTCGGTGTACTCGAGCTCGGTGGTCAGCCCGGAGTGCTCCTCGACGCTGACCACGCCGTCGGCGCCGACCTTCTCCAGTGCCTCACCGAGCAGCGCGCCGATCAGCTCGTCGCGGGAGGCGATGGTGCCGACCTGGGCGATCGCCGACCGGTCCCCGGCGACCGGGGTCGACCACTGGGTGAGTAGTTCGTTGACCCGGTCGGCCGCCTGGGCGATGCCCGACCGCAGGGCGAGCGGGTTCGCGCCCGCCGTGACGTTGCGCAGGCCCTCGGCGATGATCGCCTGGGTCAGGATGGTGGCGGTGGTGGTGCCGTCACCTGCCACGTCGTTGGTCTTCGTTGCGGCGGTTTTGACGAGCTGGGCGCCGAGGTTCTCCTGCGGGTCGTCCAGGTCGACGTCGCGGGCAATGGTGACGCCGTCGTTGGTGACCGTCGGGCCGCCGAACTTCTTGTCCAGCACGACATACCGGCCGCGCGGGCCGAGCGTCACCTTGACCGCGTCGGTCAACTTGTCCACGCCGCGCTGCATCGCAGAGCGGGCTTGCGAATCGAAGCTGATCTGCTTCGCCATGTGTTGTCCAGTCCTCACGAGGTCAATGGGTTCTTTCCGGTGCTCAGCGATCGGCGCTGTGCGCGCCTGGGCTGATCGCGAGCGATCCACGATCGGCCGCACGGGTTCTCGACGAATCGGGCAGCGCGGCGGAACGCGGTGAAATGACCGCGCCCCGACGGCCCGCGGGTGCGGGCCGCCGGGGCACGGGTGGAGCAGGTGCTGATGGAGCAGGTGGCCGGCGAAGTCAGCTGGTCGAAGGACCGGGCAGACAGCCGGCCCATGTCACTTGGCGACCTTGGCCAGCACGTCACGCGCGGACAGGAGCAGGTACTCCTTGCCGCTGTACTTCACCTCGGTGCCGCCGTACTTGGAGTAGATGACCACGTCGCCTTCGACGACGTCGATCGGAATGCGCTTGCCGTTGTCGTCGTAACGACCCGGCCCTACTGCAAGGACGGTGCCCTCCTGGGGCTTCTCCTTGGCGGTGTCAGGAATGACGATGCCGGACGCGGTCGTCGTCTCAGCCTCGTTGGCCTGGACGAGGATCTTGTCCTCGAGCGGCTTGATGTTCACGCTCGCCACGGTGTGACCTCCCCCTTCTGGGGTTCGACTCTGGTGACAGCGGCCTCGCGGCAACTGCCGACTGGTTGTCTTGATTCGCCCGGCGCGGATCAGGCCCGTCGTCGCGGGAGCCGGGACCGTCACTGTGCCGTTCGACTAGCACTCTAGCCATGCGAGTGCCAGGTCTCAACCACCGGGGCGCGATTCGCTCGATCCGGCCGGTTCAGACCGAGCGGGAGGCGAAGAACGCGTTGGCCCTGGGCGAGTACAGCAGCAGCAGCACGATCAGCGCCAGCACCGCGGAAACGATCGCGCTGTACCGCAGATTGCCCGTCTGGATGACGATCCCGTAGATCGACGAGCCGAGGGACAGTACGGCCACCAGGGTGGCAAGTCCGCGGGCCAGGCCGCTGCCCCTGGTCAGGCCGCGGGCCACCGCCAGATAGACCAGCGCGATGATGACACCGACGATGCCGACCCAGAGCAACGTGCCCGAGCTCACCGAGGTGTTGCGGACGAAGTCCTCGTTCCCCCGGCCGATGATCACCGCGATCGACCCGATCAGGCCGAGCAGACCGCTGACCACGATCAGCACGGCGAGCAGGGTGATGCCGCCCGGTCGCCGCGGTGGATCGATGAAGTTCGGCGATGACATGGCTCTGCGCTCCACTGGTCAGCGGTCCGCGCAGGCGGGCGCGTCCGCGTGGTGATCACCGGATGGCGATCAGGTGAGGCCCGAGGGTACCGAGACCGTCGGGTCAACCGGTCGATGCGCGCCGACGGTTGATCACGCCGTTCAGCGGCTCAGTCCGGATCCGGCGTCTGCCAGGCCGTCCCGGAGCCGGTGCAGCGCGGCCAGCGCGGAGCGCAGGGTGCCGGCCTCCTGGTGGGCGACATACCACTCGTTGTCCAGGTTCAACTCGATCCTGACCAGCGCGGCGGTGGCCGCGAGTTGCCGGCCCGGGGTCAGGTCGGTGTCGACGTGATGCAGCCAGCCGCGCAGGCCCTCCTCGTCCACCGCACCGTCGAGCAGTCCGGGGTCGTAGTCGCTGAGCAGCAGGGTGATGGCGGCGATGGCGGTATCCACCTCGTCCGCGGGCAGGTGCGAGCCGGACGTCGTCACCGCCCGAATGGCGCCCGACAGCCGGTCGCCGGTCCGTCCGTCGGTGGCTCGCCGGAGGTCGACCAGCAGCTGCTCGGCGGCGTCGGTGCGCAGGAACGGGTTCGGATCGTGGGCAGTCGGCGCGCTCATCTGGCCTCCTCGTTGTTGGTGGGCGGACCGGGTCGCGGCGCCCATCGCCAGGGTAAGCCGGATCACACCCGGCGGTCCGGTGAGCTGTTCGGACGCCGGCCGGGTGGGCCGGAACCGGGGGTCGCACCCGCCGACGCGAACGCAGGGTGGCCCCGGTTCAGCCGGCGGCCGGCACCGCCTCGGCGGCCCCGGCGGCCGGCACCGCGGTGGTGGCTTTGCGGACGGCGGCGGCGACCGCCGGCGCCACGGCGGGGTCGAACACCGACGGCACGATGTAGTTGGCGTTCAGTTCGCTGGTCTTGACGCAGTCGGCGATCGCGGTGGCAGCGGCGAGCAGGCACCCGTCGGTGATGTCATGCGCACCGGAATCGAGCATGCCGCGGAAGAACCCGGGGAAGGCCAGCACGTTGTTGATCTGGTTCGGGTAATCCGACCGGCCGGTCGCCACGATCGCCGCATGCTTGCTGGCGGCGAAGGGGTCGACCTCCGGGTCCGGGTTCGCCAGCGCGAACACGATCGCCCTGTCGGCCATCCTGGCGATGTCGTCCCCGGTGAGCAGGTTCGGGGCGGACACTCCGATGAAAACGTCGGCGCCGACCAGCATCTCGGCCAGGGTGCCCTGCGCATGGCGAGGGTTGGTGCGCTCCGCGATCCACCGCCGGTACTCATCCAGGTTCGGGTTGTCCGGCCGGATCGCGCCGTTGCGGTCACAGCCGATGATGTCGCCGAAACCCTGGTGGTGCAGCAACTGGATGATCGCCCGCCCGGCGGCGCCCACCCCGGACACCACCACGCGCACCTCCTTGGGTTCCTTGCGCACCACCCGTAGCGCGTTGGTCAACGCTGCGAGCACCACGATCGCGGTGCCGTGCTGGTCGTCGTGGAACACCGGGATGTCCAGCATCGCCCGCAACCGGCGCTCGATCTCGAAACACCGCGGCGCGGCGATGTCCTCCAGGTTGATCCCGCCGTACCCGGGCGCGATGCACCGGACGATCTCGACGATCAGGTCGGTGTCCTGGGTGTCCAGCACCACCGGCCACGCGTCGACCCCGCCGAACTGCTTGAACAGCGCGGCCTTTCCCTCCATCACCGGCATCGCCGCGGCCGGCCCGATGTTGCCGAGCCCCAACACCGCCGACCCGTCGGTCACCACCGCGACAGTGTTCCGCTTGATCGTCAACCGGCGGGCGTCAGCCGGGTTCTTCGCGATCGCCATGCAGACCCGCGCCACCCCCGGGGTATACGCGCGGGACAGGTCGTCACGGTGCTTGAGCGGGACCTTCGGCATCACCTCGATCTTCCCGCCCAGGTGCAGCAGGAAGGTGCGGTCGCTGACCTTGCGCACGTTGACGCCGGGCAGATCCTCGATCGACTTGGTGACCTGCTCCGCATGGGCGCCGTCGATCGCGTCACACGTCACGTCCACCACGATCAGGTCCGGCCCGGACTCCACCACGTCCAGGGCGGTCAGCGAGCCTCCGGCGTTCATCACCGCCGCCGCCAGATCGGCGGTCGCCCCGATAGCGGACGGCGCCTCGACGCGGACGGTGATCGAATACCCAGGACTCGTGCTCGGCATCGCGGATTCCTTTCAGGCCGCGTGACGTCCCTGTCACGCCCGGCCGAACCAGCCTGGCACGCCGGGCGCCGCCCGGTCGGGCGAAACGGGCGGCGCGCCCACGGGTCGCTCCCGATCCAGCCGCGATGACGTCGGTCAGGGCCCGTTCTGCAGTCCGCGGTACAGCGTCGCCAGCAGGTCGCGGTAGGTGCGGTCCGCGTCCGGGACCTGCAGCATGCCTTTGATCTCCAGCTGTACGGCCCCGTGCACCGTGCTCCACACCTGCTGAGCCACCTCCTCGGGGTCCCCGTCGGCGAGCGCGCCGGCCACCATTCCGTAACGGACGTGCCCGACCAGCTCGTCGAAGGACTCCCGGGCGCACCTCATGACGCCCGGCGCCTGCTCGTCCTGGTGGATCGCGTCGTCGAACATGGCCAGGTAGTGCGCGGGGTGGCTCAGCGCGAACTGCCGGTAGCGCTGGCCCGAACCCATCAGCCGGTCCGCCGGATCCGCCTCGCCGCGGGCGGCGACCGCGGCCCGCAGCCCGAGGAATCCGCGGGTGAGCACCTCGTCGACCAGGCCGTCCTTGCCGCCGAACCGGTTGTAGACACCCATCGGCGCCACCCCGGCCTCGATGGCCACCGCCCGCACCGTCACCGATTCGGGTCCGTCCCTGACCAGCACCCGCTCGGCCGCGTCGATCAGCGCCAGCTCGACGTCGCGGCTCGGGGTCCGCGCCCCGGCGGTCCGATCGGTGCGCTTGTCGGTGGACCCGGCAGCCCGATCCGGCGTTCCGGCGTCCACCGCCGCGGTACCCGTCACCGGCCGCGTTCCGTCACCGACTGTGCGCATGACCGCATTCTCCCGTTCCCGCGGAATCGGGGCTTGGCAGACCCGTTCCGTCGTGGTAGAACATTGTTCTGTAGTTATAGCACGCCGTTCTACTAAGGAGAAATCGATGTCCGCCACCTCCGACCTCCCGCAGGTCGCGCCGCCGTCCGACCGCAGGGCCGGCACCCCCGACTCCGCCACCGGCTCCACTCCCGACTCCGCCACCGGCTCCACCCCCGGCACCTCCACCGGCACCTCCACCGGCACCTCCACCGGCACCTCCACCGCCGGCCGCCGGCGCTGGTGGGCGCTGGGGGCGCTCTGCCTGAGCGTCCTGATGGTCGGGATCGACAACACGATCGTCAACGTCGCACTGCCGACCATCGGCCGGGAGCTGGCGGCCTCCACCAGTGACCTGCAGTGGGTGGTGGACGGCTACACCCTGGTGTTCGCGACGCTGCTGCTGCTCGCCGGTCACCTCGGTGACCGGTTCGGCCGGCGCCGGGTGCTGCTCATCGGGCTGGTCGTCTTCGCGCTGACGTCGGTCGCCGCGTCCTACGCCACCGGCGTGGGCAGCCTGATCGCCGGCCGGGCCGCGATGGGCGCCGGCGCCGCGTTGATCTTCCCGGCCACCCTGGCCCTGCTCGTCGCGCTGTTCCCCGACCGTAAGGAACGGGCGGCCGCGATCGGGATCTGGTCGGGCATCACCGGCCTTTCGGTGGCCCTCGGCCCGGTGGCCGGTGGCCTGCTGGTCGAGCACTTCAGCTGGTCAGCGGTGTTCCTGGTGAACGTGCCGATGGCGGCGATCGCGCTGCTGGCGATCCGCTTCCTGGTCACCGAGTCCAGGGACCCGCACCCCGGCCGGTTCGACCCGGTCGGCGCGTTCGGGTCCATGGTGGGCATCGGCCTGCTGGTCTGGACGATCATCGAGGCGCCCATCAACGGGTGGGGTTCGGCGGTGACGATCGCCGGGCTCACCGGCTCGATCCTGGCGCTCGGCGTTTTCGTCGGGTGGGAGATCCGGCGCACCGACCCGCTCTTCGACGTCACGCTGTTCGCCAACGCGCGATTCTCCGCGGCCAGCGGCGCCATCGCCGCGGCCTTCTTCGGCCTGTTCGGATTCATCTTCCTGATCACCCAGTATTTCCAGATCGTCCGCGGCTACGGGGTTCTCGAGGCCGGCGTGGCCACCCTGCCGTTCGCACTGGTCACCGGGGCGCTGTCGCCGGTGGCGATTGTGCTGATGAAGCGTTTCGGCACAACGGCAGTCGTCGCGTCCGGCCTGGCGCTGATGAGTGCCGGGTTCGTGCTGGCCGCCGGCTCGCAGGTCGACTCCGCCTACTGGGGCAGGATTGTCATCTCGATGTGCCTGATGGCTGCCGGTCTCGCGCTGACCTCCGGACCGGCCACCGAGGCGATCATGGGCGCCCTGCCGCCGTCCAGGGCGGGCGCCGGGTCGGCCGTCAACGACACCACCCGGGAGGTGGGCGGCACGCTCGGCGTCGCGATCGTCGGGTCGGTGATGAACTCGATCTACGGGGCCCGGATCGTGGATGCGCTGTCCGGCACGGCGGTTCCGCCGGACGCGGTGACGGCGGCCAGCCGGTCGGTGATCGGCGGGTTCCAGGTCGCCGCCACGGTGCCGCCTGCCGAGACGGCCTCGGTGCTCACCGCGACCTCGCAGGCTTTCATCGACGGGTTGAGCGGTGGGTCGTGGGTGGCCGCCGGAGCGACGGGTGTCGCCGCGGTTGCCGTGCTGTTGTTCCTCCCGGCCCGGCACCGGGACGCTCTCTGAGGCAGGCGATCTCGCGGGCACCAGGTCCGGGGCGCCGGTCAGCCGACCAGCCCGGGACCTGGTCATCCCGCGTGCACGACGGACACGGGCAGTCCCGGATCCCCGGTGAGCAGTTCCCCTGACGGTGCCCCGCCGGCAGCCACGACATGCGCCCCGACGGCGGCGATCATCGCGCCGTTGTCGGTGCAGAGCCCCGGCCGCGGCACCCGCAGGGTGAGGCCCGCCGTCGCGCAGCGCTGTTCGGCCAGCTCACGGAGCCCGCGGTTGGCCGCGACCCCGCCGGCGATCACCACGGTGCCGATGCCCAGATCCGTTGCCGCCCGGACGGTCTTGGCCGTCAGCACATCCACCACGGCGGCCTGGAACGAGGCACACACGTCGAGGACATCGACCGTCCGGCCGGCGCGTTCGGCGGCCTCGACATGCCTGGCCACCGCGGTCTTCAGCCCGGAGAACGAAAAGTCGTACGGTGCGTCGCGCGGACCGGTGAGGCCGCGCGGGAACCGGACCGCGGCCGGATCCCCCCGGGCCGCAAGCCGATCGATCACCGGCCCACCGGGATAACCCAGACCCAGCAACCGGGCGACCTTGTCGTAGGCCTCGCCCGCCGCATCGTCCACCGTGCTGCCGATCTCGGTGATGTCGCCGGCCAGGTCGTCCACCCGCAGCAGCTGGGTGTGCCCGCCGGACACCAGCAGCGCCAGCGTCGGCGCCGGCAGCGCGCCGTGTTCGAGGGTGTCCGCGGCGACGTGCCCGGCCAGGTGGTTGACGCCGTACAGCGGAACATCCCACGCGGCGGCGTAGGCCTTGGCGGCGGCCACGCCGACCAGCAGCGCGCCGGCCAGGCCGGGACCGCAGGTCACCGCGACCGCGTCGACGTCCCGGTGCTGCAGGCTCGCGTCCGCGAAGGCGGCGCGCACGGTGGCCGTCATCGCCTCCAGGTGCGCCCGGGAGGCGATCTCGGGAACCACGCCGCCGAACCTGGCGTGCTCCTGCTGGCTGGAGGCGAGCGCCTGGCCGAGCAGCTCCGGCGCCCCCGCGGTCACCCGGACCAGGCCGACACCTGTTTCGTCGCAGGAGGACTCGATGCCCAGCACGATGCTGCCGGCGCCCGTTGGAATGCTCACTGTCCGCTGGCCATGGTGTATGCATCCGCTCCGCTCGGGTGATAGTACTTGCGGCGGACACCCAGCCGGGTGAATCCCTCGGAGGAATACAGCGCGATCGCCGCCTGGTTGTCCGTCCTGACCTCGAGCAGCACTCGCCGATCACCGGCAACGGACATCAACTGCCGCAGCAGCTTTCGGCCTATACCGAGCCCTTGCCGGTCGGGCCGCACGCCGATGGTGTGCACCTCGGCCTCATCACCGATGAGCGCCAGGCCGGCATAGCCGTCGATCACCCCACCGGGGTCGCGATGCACCACGTAGAAATTGCCGGCCTCCAGCTCCGCCGCGAACATCTGCCGGCTCCAGGGGGAATCGCCGGGGAACAGGATCTGCTCCAGGTCGACGAGCGCGGAGATGTCGGCCCGGTCGAGGATCTCCAGCCCGGGGACGACCGGTGTTGCATCCCCGACCTGCGGTTCGTCGCGATGGATCATCATGACGGCGGTCACCGCCCCAACACGGATTTGCGCGCACCGGGCTCGGTCGCGTCCGGGCGACGCAGGTACAGCGGCGTCAGCGGACCCGGGACGGCGCCGGTGAGCAGCGCCATGGCCGCGGCGCCGACCAACCCCCGGCCGGCGGACGTCACACCCGCCGCCAGGACGAACGGGTCGAAGGCCGGTCCGCGGACAGCGTCCAGCAGGGCCGCTCCGGCGCCGGTCACCAGCGTGACCTGGACGCCGTGGTCGGCCAGCAGCGCCGGGACGTCGGCGGGCGCGACGACCAGCGGACCGAGTTGCCGGCTCCCGTCCGCGCGGTAGGCGGACAGGTAGACCTCCCGGCGCCGGGCGTCGGTGACCACCAGCAGGCCACCCGGCAGCGGCGCGTGGGCGCGCGCGGTGCCGTCATGGCTCCCGACGCCGTGCACCGCGATGCCCAGCCCGTCGCCGAGTGCAGCGGCCGTCGCGATGCCGACCCGCAACCCGGTGAACGGGCCCGGCCCGAGACCGACCACGACGGCGCCGAGATCGCGCAGGGTGCGGCCGGCGGCGGCGAGTGCCTCGAGGGACAGCGGCATCAACCGCTCTGCGTGCGCATACGGGTCGGTCACCGACCGCTCGGCCAGCAGTTCCACCGCCGCGCTCGGCGGGTCCCCGACGGCAGCGCCGGCCTCGTGCGCCGCGATGATCCCGTCCGGTTGCCGCAACCGGACCACACCGGCGGTGACCGCCGGTGTCGAGGTGTCCAGGGCAAGAACGAGCACGGTCAGCCATCCTACGGTCGCGGTGGCGGCGACCCGTCCGCGTGCCGCGCGCACCCGTCGGCCCGACGCGTTCGGGTACCCGGGCCGGCACTGTTCGATCCCGGCCCAGGTGCCCGGCGGCGGCTACGCTCGGGCCGTCCGCATCCGCCGGACACGGCGGTCCTCGGAGGCGATCGGATGGGCGAGCAGGTCACCCTCGCCGACGTCGCGCGCTGGGCGGGGGTCTCGCTGGCCACGGCGTCGCGGGCGCTGCACGGTGGGGCGGGCCGCACCGTCGGACCGGAGCTGCGGGCCAGGGTGCGGGCCGCAGCCGCGGAGCTCAACTACTCGCCCAACGCCAACGCGCAGGCGATCGTCCGCGGCACCACCAGCACCGTCGGCCTGATCGTGCACGACATCGCCGATCCGTCGGCCGCCGCGCTGGCCTCCGGGGTGATGGCCGCGGCGGCTGAACGGGACCTGATCGTCACCATCGCGTCCACCCTGTCCGACCCGTTCGTCGAGATCCGGCATGTCGAGGCGTTGCGCCGGCAGCGGGCCAGGGCGGTGATCCTGGCCGGGTCGCGGTTCACCGACACGGAATCCGCTGAGCGGCTCGCCGAGGAACTGCTCGGCTACTCGGTCGGCGGCGGGCACGTCGCGGTGATCGGCCGGCACATCCCGCCGCTGAACACCGTCGTCATCGACAATGTCGGTGGCGCAGCACGGTTGGCCCGCGCACTGGTCGACCTCGGTTACCGGGGATACGCCGTGCTGGCCGGCCCGGAGTCCCTGGTGACCTCCGAGGACCGCGTGGCCGGATTCCGCGACGGGCTGCGGGCGGCCGGCATCGAGCTGCCCGAGGAGAACATCATCGGCGCGCAGTTCAGCCGGGACGGCGGCTATGTGGCGATGGTCGAGTTGCTGGACCGGGAGATCGACGTCGAGGTGGTGTTCGCGGTCAACGACGTGATGGCGGTCGGTGCCACGGCTGCACTACGTGACCAGGGCTACCTGGTGCCGCGGGACATGGCGGTCGCCGGGTTCGACGACATCCCGACCCTGCGCGATGTCCGGCCTGCGCTGACAACGGTCCGGCTGCCGCTGGTGGACATCGGCCGCCGCGCGCTGGCGCTGGCGCTGGACTTGCCCGCGGCCGGTGCCGGCGACGACGCCGAGCCGGTGGTGCTCACAGCAGCGGCGGACGTAGTGGTCCGGGACAGCACGCCGCCGCGGTCCTGACCACCACCGAGATTCCTCTCCCGGCTGCCGTCCGCAGAGCGGGCCGTCAGACTCCTGTAAGGGATTCGACCTTGATCGGTTCTCCCGCTGTGCGGTCTGGTGGTAGGAGCCGACCGCCTGACGCCGACCGCCCCGACGCCGGCCGCCCCGACGCCGGCCGCCCCGACGCCGGCCGCCGCCCGACGACCGCCCGACCGCAGACCTGGAGTGCACCCGATGACCGACCTGGATCTCCGCCCGCCGAGCAGTCCACGCAGCCGGAAGAAGGCCGTCTGGTCCGCTGTCGCCGTCCTCGTCGTCATCGGGGTCGCCGTGGCGCTCGCCCTGTTCCAGCCGTGGAAGATCTTCACCCGCAACACCGTCGACGAGGCGCTCCCCGGCGGCGGCCCGGCGGCGGCCACCCTGCAGGCCGAGCCGTCCGGCGCCCGGGCGACCCTCGCCGGGGCGACACCCGCTGCGGTCACCCCACCCCCGGCCTCGACGGCCCCGGCACCGGTCCTCGCGTCCCCACCACTCGCTGTTGTCCAGTCCCCTGCCGCACCGGGCACGGCGGAGGCACCAGAGCCGATCGAGCCCACCGATCCCATTGTGCTGGCGGCGGGCGCCTTCGTCGACGGCGAGCACACCACGGCCGGCACGGCGACCGTGCTGCAATTGCCGGACGGGTCGAGATTCGTTCGGCTGGAGAACTTCTCCACCAGCGACGGGCCGGACGTACACGTCTGGGTCACCGATCAGCGGGCCGGCGGCGACGACTGGGGCAAGTACGACGACGGTCGCCACCTCGAACTCGGCAGCCTCAAGGGCACCGACGGGAACCAGAACTACGCCATCCCCCCGGACGCCGAGCTGTCCGGCCTGACCTCGGTGGTGATCTGGTGCGACCGGTTCAACGTCGCGTTCGGGTCGGCCGAGATCGCCCTCTGATTCGACCCGATGCCGGTTCCCACCCGCGCCGCCCCGGGTCTACAGTCCGATTCGTGCCGCTACGGGTCGTCTTCGCCGAGGACAACTACCTCGTCCGGGAAGGCACGTCCGCACTCCTGGCCGAGGTGCCGGAGATCGACCTGGTCGGCGTCGTGGAGGATCCGCAGGCCCTGCTCCGGTCGGTCGGCGAACTGAAGCCCGACGCCGTGCTCACCGACATCCGGATGCCACCAACCTTCACCTCCGAGGGGATCGACGCGGCCAAGAAGATTCGTGCCGACCACCCGTCGGTGGGCGTCGTTGTGCTGTCCCAGTACGCCGAGGACGACCTGGCCTTCGAGCTTCTCTCGGACGGCGTGGCCGGCCTGGGATACCTGCTGAAGGAACGCATCTCACAGGTCGACGAGCTGGTCCGGGCGCTGCAGGAGGTCTGCCGCGGCGGCTCGGCGCTGGACCCGAAGATCGTCGAGGGGCTGATGTCCCGGCGGTCGAAGGAGGCCCGCTCTCCGCTGCACAACCTGACCGACCGGGAGCGGGACGTACTGTCCGAAATGGCCGCCGGCCGTAACAACGCCGCTATTGCCAAGGCGTTGTACCTCAGTGACCGGGCCGTGGAGAAGCACATCGGCGTGGTGTTCCAGAAGCTCGGGCTGGTCGACGAGGGCGAGGTGAACCGCCGGGTGATGGCCGTGCTCGCGTTCCTGGACGCCGGCGGCGCGGCCCGCCGCTGAGGTCGGTGCGGGCCGGTTCCTGCAGGAAAATCACGCCCGGTAGTCGACCTGACGTTGGTGATCATTGCCCAACGCCTGGACCGGACGTCTCCGACGATGTCTCGCCGACCAGCTGCGCGAACCGTGACGAGAACGATCCGGGGTTGAAAAAGCCGACGGCCATGCAGATCTCGGTCATCATCGGTCGAGATCGCCCGGCCGGTCGATGCGTTCACCGGCCTCCGGCAGGTGCGGCAGCAGTGCCGTCGGCGGCGGCCTGCCCACCGTCGACGTCACGCCCGCCGGCGTAGGACCCGACCGGCGCGCCGAACGCTTTCCGGGGCTGCCCACACCGCCGTGCGCGGCTGACCCCGTCGGGTGGGGCCTGACCCACATCCGGGGTGGGGTGTGCGCCCCGGGTAGTCCGGGCCGACCCCCACCCGCCGGCCGGGAACACCTACCCGGGACTGGCGTCCTGCGCCCCACCAACTGGGCGGCTAGCGCCCTGACCTGCGCCTTTGGCAATCCATACCGTCATTCCCAGGTCGACAAGGCGTCGAAACATGATCGTCAGGGAGGTCGCAGATGACCACCATCGCACTCCGTCCGGGCCGCTCGATGGGGGCTTTGCCGACCACCACCTTCCCGAACAGCACCTTCCCGAACAGCACCTTCCCGAACAGCACCTTCCCGAACAGCACCTTCCCTAACAGCACCGCAGCGACCGGCGCAACCGCCCTCGCGCGGCCGGCGAAGGCGGCCATCGTGGCGGCCACCGCGTCGATCCCACCGATCATTCTTCTGCACCTGAACGCCACCGGTGCCGTCGAACCGGTCGGCTGGACCATCAGCGACTATGTGGTGACGCTGCCCTACGGAATCCCGCTGTTCGCGATGACCACCGGCGCGCTCGCCGTCGGGGCTGTCGCGCTGGCCGGCGGATTGGCCCGGCTGGCCGGCACCCGCACGGTGCGGGTGCTGCTCGCGGTCTGGGCCATTGCCCTTCTGGTCGCGGCGGTCTTCCCGACGAACCTGCGTGGAACGCCGGAGAACGTCTCCTCGAACGTGCACCTGATTGCCGGTGCCGTGATCTCCGCGGTGCTCCCGGTCGCCGGGCTGCTGCTCGCCCGCAAGCAGCGCACCGTCGGACCGACCGCGATGACCCGCGCGCTGAGCGCAGTGTCGGTGCTCAGCGGGGTGCTCAGCACCGCGCTCATCCTCAACCGGATGCCAGGGGTGATCGGGCTGCCGGCTCTGACGCTGCCCCCCGGGATCCTGCAGCGGGCTGCGGGCGCAATGGAGATCGTACTGCTGGCAGCTGCGGCCGCGGCGGTGCTGCGGTCCGCACGCTGCTCGCGCTGACCGACCCGGTCGGCGCAGGCCGAATGGGGGTTGACCCCGCAGCACCGGAGGGTCAACCCCCTGCCATCACGAATCCAGGGCCCGTAGCTTCGGCTGCGGGCCCTGGTCGACGTCCCGGGCCGGCCGGATCTCCGCGCCTGGCGAAGCCCCACGGAAGGCGGTGTGCCGGAATTGTCAGCACTGCCCGAAAGCCCATTGCCGGAGGATGCTGAGCCGATGGCGCGAGCGCGAACCCGGTCGTCCGCCAGGGTGGCGGCGGACCGGATCCGGCAGGACCGCGGGCTGAGCCTGCTCACCGCGCTGGCGATGGCCGTGTTCGTGGTCGGCGTCTACGTGCTGATCGTGCTGGGTGCCGGCACTGCACTGGGCACCGGCGGCTCGCCCAGCCTCTGGTTGTCGGTGCTGGCCACGGCGATCGTGGCGCTCGCCTTCGAGCCGGTCCGGCGCTCCGTCAGGCAACTGCTGGCCAGGGCGCTGCACCAGGATCGGGTAGCGCCGTACCAGGTGCTCGCCCGGTTCCCGGCCACCGTGACGGGCAGCTACCCGGCCGCGGAACTGCCCGCCCGGATGGCCGGCGTACTCGCCGAAGGGACCAGCGCCGCGCAGGCGGAGGTCTGGCTGACCGTGCACGGCCGGCTGCAGCTGGCAGCACGGTGGCCGGCGGTGCCCGGACCGGTTCCGGACGCCACGCCGGTCGATAGCCGTCAGAACGCAGTTCCGATCGACACAGGACCGACCGACACAGGACCGACCGACGCAGGACCGATCGACGCAGGACCGATCGACACAGTTCCGATCGACACAGTTCGTGCGACGGATCAGGGCTTCGGACCGACCGCCCCCACCGCACCGGTACTCGGCCATGATCGGCCGGGAGCAGCGCCGGTGATCGCCGTCGACGGCCTCCGGCGCAGCCTCGCGGTGCGCCAACGCGGTGAACTCCTCGGCGCGCTGGCCGTCGTGCTGCGCGACGGACAGCAGCTGACGCCGGTCGAGGAACGGCTGTTCGCCGGGTTGGCCGCACAATCCGGGCTGATGCTGCGGGTGGCCGGCCTGCGCACCGAACTCGAGCAGCAACTCGACGGCCTGCGCCGGCGCAGCACGGAACTCCGCATGGCCCGCCGGGACCTCGTGGCCCGCCAGGATGCCGAGCGAAAACGCCTGGAGCGCAACATCCATGACGGCGCGCAGCAAGAGGTGATCGCGCTGCTGGTCAATCTGCGGTTGGCGCAGACCCTGCTCGAACGGGCCACCCGGGCGGGGCGTGCGGCTGCTGTCCGAACAGTCGGCGGCGGCGCGCGCGGCCATCGAGACGCTGACCGAATTGTCCCGTGGGCTCTACCCGCGACTGCTCGCCGAGGCCGGCCCGGTCGCGGCGCTGGCCGCCGCGGTCGCGTCCGGCCCGATCCCGGTCGACCTGACGTCACACGACGTGCCGCGCTGCCCGCCGGCGGTGGAGGGCGCGATGTACTTCAGCGCGCTGGAGGCGGTGCAGAACGCCACCAAGCACTCCGGCGCGAGCCGCATCTCGATCGACATCCGCCGCCGCACCGGTGACGGACCGATCGAGCTGACCGTCACCGATGACGGGCGGGGGCTCGTCCTGGACCGACCCTCCGTCGGCGGGCTGGCCAACATCCGGGACCGGATCGAGTCCGTCCAGGGCGCCGTGTCGATCGTCTCGAATCCGCCGGCCGGCACCACCGTCCGGGCGCTGATTCCCGTCGCGGCAAGCACTCTCGGGATCGAACGGGGCTCTGCGGGTGCCGCCGACCGGCCGTCCCCGACCGCTTCCGCAACCGTCTCGGCAACGGCGTCAGGAGCCTGAGATGCGCGTGCTCGGCTGGCTGATCTTCGCCACGACCTGCGTTTTCGTGGTGCTGCAGGGGGTTCTGCTGGCGGCGGCCAGCACGCCGCTGCTGTCCTACGAGGTGCTGGTCGACCAGGCTTTCCCGCTGCTGGGCATCGGCGCGGTGATCGGCGCCGGGGTCGGCGCGCTGATCGTCTCCCGGTACCCGCGCAGCGTGATCGGCTGGTTGTTCCTGGTGGGTCAGCTGGGTCAGGCGGTGGGCCTGGCGTTCGCGGCCTTCGCCGCCCT